>Ga0206960_1035_pt1 | contig 35078 bp, 37 predicted proteins | sample Alteio_BWOrgHeat_29_FD_153255 | JGI IMG/M metagenome (GOLD analysis project Ga0206960, IMG submission 153255) | Enriched cells from forest soil in Barre Woods Harvard Forest LTER site, Petersham, Massachusetts, United States -... | ecosystem: Environmental > Terrestrial > Soil > Temperate forest >... | reverse complement strand
CCGCATAAAAAATCAAAAAAATAAGAAGATTATATTCATAAAGGCTTCATTTCATTTACCTAACGGGTTGACAGAAGGCAAAAGGAATTCTACCCAATCCTAAGAATTTTCTGTGTCATGCTGGCGTAGCTCAATTGGCAGAGCACCTGATTTGTAATCAGGGGGTTGCGGGTTCGATTCCCATCGCCAGCTCCACAGTAGGTTCATGTGCAGGGGTGCCCGAGCGGCCAATGGGAGCAGACTGTAAATCTGCCGGCGCAAGTCTTCGAAGGTTCGAATCCTTCCCCCTGCACCAGTTTTTTTACGCGGGGATAGCTCAATTGGTAGAGCGTCAGCCTTCCAAGCTGAATGTCGCGGGTTCGAGACCCGTTCCCCGCTCCATTTTGCCGCCATAGCTCAGTTGGTAGAGCGCGTCCTTGGTAAGGACGAGGTAACCAGTTCGACCCTGGTTGGTGGCTCCATATTTATAGAAATAAGAGTTGAGGAGTGGTTCAAGATGGCAAAACAAAAATTTGATCGTAGTAAAACACACGTAAATATTGGTACCATTGGTCACGTTGATCATGGTAAGACCACGCTCACTGCAGCGATTACTAAAACTCAAGCTACTCAGGGCTTGGCTGAAAAGATCGATTACGATCAGATCGATAAAGCTCCTGAAGAAAAAGCTCGTGGTATTACGATTTCTACTGCACACGTTGAATATCAGACCAAAAATCGTCACTATGCACACGTTGATTGCCCAGGACACGCTGACTATGTGAAGAACATGATCACCGGTGCTGCTCAAATGGACGGCGCAATTTTGGTGGTGTCTGCAACTGACGGTCCAATGCCTCAGACCAGAGAGCACATTTTGCTCGCTCGTCAGGTTGGCGTGCCTTACATTGTTGTGTACATGAACAAAGTAGACATGGTTGATGATCCTGAATTGCTTGACCTCGTTGAACTTGAAGTTCGTGAGTTGTTGTCTAAGTATGACTATCCTGGCGATACTACTCCGATTATTCGTGGTTCAGCTCTTAAAGCTCTTGAAGGCGAAGATAGCGAAATCGGTACTGGTTCTATCGCTAAATTGATGGAAGCGGTTGATACCTTTATTCCAGATCCAGTGCGTGACATTGATAAGCCATTCTTGATGCCAGTTGAAGACGTATTCTCGATTTCAGGTCGTGGTACTGTGGTGACTGGTCGTATTGAACGCGGTATTATTAAGGTTGGTGACCCAATTCAAGTGGTTGGCTTTAAAGCAACTCAAGAATCTGTGGTAACCGGTATTGAAATGTTCCGTAAATTGCTCGATCAAGGTCAAGCAGGTGATAACGCAGGCTGCTTGCTTCGTGGTTTGAAGCGTGAAGATGTTGAGCGTGGTCAGGTATTGGCAAAGCCAAACAGCATTACCCCGCACAAGAAGTTTTCTGCTGAAATATATGTATTGACCAAAGATGAAGGCGGTCGTCATACCCCATTCTTTGCTAACTATCGTCCACAGTTTTACTTTAGAACTACCGACGTAACTGGTGTGGTAACACTTCCAGAAGGCACTGAGATGGTTATGCCGGGAGATAACATCAAGGTAAGCGTGGAGTTAATTACTCCAGTGGCGATGGATAAAGAACTTCGCTTTGCTATCCGTGAAGGTGGCCGTACTGTTGGCGCGGGCGTTGTTTCAGAAATTACCGAATAATTAAAAAGTTTTAAGGGGGAGAATGAATGTTCTCCTCCTTATGACTGTTGTATGACCGTAACTTTTAGTATAGGTCAGTAGCTCTAATTGGTAGAGCGGCGGATTCCAAATCCGCATGTTGGGGGTTCGAGTCCCTCCTGGCCTGCCAAATTTTGGGGTAGCAGATGCATCTTAAAGGAACGTGGGTTACGATATTTTTCTCGGGCGCTTTTTTGCTGCTGTCTTTGGTGCTCAGTCTGGCCTTGGGTGATCTCTTTTCCTTAGTAGCTTGGCATGACAAGGCTATTTTAGGTGATCGTTTTACGTTGACCACCCTGATTGCAGTGGTGCTTTCCGCTTTGACCTGCGTATATGCAGGTATTTTAAATAAAAAATCTAAAACTTTTGTTGAAGAAAGTGTAAGTGAGCTTAATAAAGTTGCTTGGCCTACCTGGGCTGAAACACGCGGAAATACCGTGACAGTAGTGGTTACCTGTATTGTAGCTGCTTTAATTTTGGGTGTTTTTGACTCCGTATTTTCTTGGATTACCAATAGTACTTTATTGTTAGGGTAGAAAAAACACCCTTATTTACTGGTTAAAACCAGCGTTGGGTGTTGCAATATAGCTTTTTTGTTTCTATTTTCATGCGGTCTGGAATCATTTTTACAAGAAAGTGCTTGGTTTTGTTGTGCCAAAATCTTGTAAAAGATATGCTGCAATATCCGAAAAAATGAGTGGTAGGAAATTGTGAGCTTATTTGGTGCTCGCGGATTTTTTGTCGTATTTTAGTGAAAGTTGAAAGTAGTCCTTTTGGCTATGGTGAATGGCTGCATAGGGAAGTATTAAATGGTAAAAGAAAAGCAAGAAGAAGAAATTTCGGCTGGAAACGAAAAATTTAAGTGGTATGCGGTAAACGCTCATTCTGGTCAAGAGAAACAAGTAGCGGAAGCGCTCAAAAAGCGTATTGCGCAAAGTAAGTATCAGGATAAATTTGGTGAAGTTTTGGTTCCGCTTGATACCGTGAAAACGGTAATTGGTGGCGTAACCAAAGTACGCAGTAAAGTTCGTATTCCTGGCTATATTATGGTTCAAGTAGAGCTGTCTGATGAAACCAGGCAACTCGTTACAGGAACTCCGAAAATTACTGGTTTTGTTGGTGCCATGCCGGGCAGCAATAAGTTTCCGCATCATATGCGGGCATCGGAAGTTGCGCGTTTGATATCTGGTGACAGTGGTCCAACTCATACTTCACAGCTTTCATTTGAAGTAGGTGAGGATGTGAAAGTTATTGATGGGCCTTTTGCAAACTTCAATGGCACGGTAGATGAAGTATTAAAAGATAAGCAGAAGATTAAAGTAAGTGTGTCAATTTTTGGCCGCCCAACTTCTGTTGAGCTTGATTTTTTTCAGGTTGCGAAAGCGGCCTAATTTGTAAGTCGTGGGAGCCCAAAAGGCGTTTGACCACTTTGTTGAGGATAAGTGAATGAAGAAAATAGTTGCCAATATTAAGCTGCAGATACCTGCTGGTAAAGCAAATCCTGCTCCACCAATCGGTCCTGCTCTTGGTCAGCAAGGCGTTAACATCATGGCATTTTGCAAGGAATTCAATGCAAAAACTGCTGATGGTAACGGAGTGGTTACTCCAGTTGTGATTACTGTGTATGCAGATAAATCATTTACTTTTGTAACTAAGCAGCCTCCAGCTTCAGTATTGGTTAAAATGGCAGCTGGTTTGCCTTCTGGATCCAAAACTCCAGGTAAAGAGATCGTGGGTAAGATCACGAAGAAGCAGCTTCGTGAGATAGCCGAGAAGAAAGGATCTGAGCTCAATGCTTTTGATATAGATGCGGCGATGCTGACAATTGCTGGCACAGCGCGTTCTATGGGCGTTGAGATAGTTGAATAATAACTGATAACAGACTTTTTTTGAGGTGACCCATGGCAAAGCATGGTAAGAAATATAACGCAGTAAGTAAGAAAATTGAGAAAGCTAAGCAGTACACGTTGGCTGAAGCATGCAAATTGGTAGTTGAAACCAAAAGCGCAAAATTTAATGAATCTATTGATATCGCGATTAAGTTGGGTGTTGACCCACGACACGCAGATCAGATGGTGAGAGGATCGACGCTACTACCTCATGGTACTGGTAAAACCGTACGCATAGCGGTGTTTGCTAAAGGGCCTAAATTAAAAGAAGCTGAAGATGCGGGCGCTGATGTTTTTGGTGGCGATGATTTAGCAGCTAAAATCGAGGGCGGCTTTTTAGCTTTTGATAAAGTTGTGGCTACTCCAGATATGATGGCAGTGGTTGGTAAGCTTGGGCGTGTTCTTGGTCCTCGTGGATTAATGCCAAACCCTAAAGTTGGTACGGTGACCATGGATGTAGCTGGCGCGGTAAGAGAACTTAAGAGCGGTCGTATTGAATTCAAAGTTGATAAGTTTGGTAACTTGCATGCGCCTGTTGGTCGTGCCTCGTTCTCAGCAGATCATATTTTTGATAACGTGAGCCTCTTATTGAACTCAGTAAAGAAAGCCAAGCCTGCAGCGGTAAAAGGCGTATACATTCGCAAGATTGTTATGTCTGCTACAATGGGACCTGGCGTTCATGTTGATTTGACTGAGTCCAAATAGAATGAAATGTGTTCCTCAGTCAAAAAAATGGCTTAGGAATGCAAAATAGTGATTGCCACTCGCATTGTTTTGTGGCAGTTAGCTAGAATCTTTTGAGTCGCCACAAATGTAGGCGGTTTTTGTCGAAGACAGTGGGCGTTAAACTTAATGAGCTGCTTAAAGTAGCTGACCCGCCGAGGCGAAACATATAAGAGAGCAATTATTGTTCTTATTATTTAATTCGCTATAGTTTTTGACCATGACCGGCTTGCATGAAATGTGCGGCCGGTTTTTTTATGATTTACAGGAGTAGAGGCAGTGGAAAAGCAACAAAAGCAGGAGCAAATAGATTTCTGCAAAGGTGTATTTGCCCAAGCTGAATCATTGGTTTTAGCAAGTTTGACTGGGCTTAAAAGCTCTGAAGTGGCAGATTTGCGAAAAAAAGCACGCGCAAGCAGTGTTTCTTTGCGAGTGGTTAAAAATACCCTTGCTCAGATTGCTTCAGATGGTACGGGCGCAGCAGTTTTGAAAGATGATATGGTAGGTCCAACCGTTATGGCTTGGAGCGTTAAAGATCCTGTATCACCAGCTAAGATTGTTGTTGATTTTAAGAAAATAGTTGATGCTTTCAATTTTAGAGCAGGCTTTATTGCCGGAAGAAGGCTTGACGTTGAAGGGATTAAAGCTCTAGCAAATATGCCGAGTTTGGATGAATCACGAGCACAATTGCTTGGTCTTTTGGGTGCGGTTCCATCGCGCTTATTGGCTCAGATTCAGGCTCCATCAAGTCATGTTGTTGGCGTTTTACAGGCTAAGATCGATAAAGAAAAAGAAGTTGTTTGATTGTTAATGAGTGTATTTATTTAAGGAGAGAAAAATGTCTAATCTAGAAACTTTGAGCGAAGGGCTATCCAAACTATCTTTGATGGAAGCTGCTGAATTGGTAAAAATGTTGGAAGAAAAATGGGGCGTGAAAGCTGCTGTTGGTGGTGGCATGATGATGCCAGCTGCTGGTGCTGCTGCTCCTGCTGCTGCTGAAGAAAAAACAGAATTTACTGTTATGTTGAAAGGAGCTGGCGCTAACAAAATCGGCGTGATTAAGGTTGTGCGTGAAATCACTGGTCTTGGTTTGAAAGAAGCAAAAGACCTCGTTGATGGTGCTCCAAAAGCAGTGAAAGAAGGCGTTGCTAAGTCTGAAGCTGAAGCAATGGTAGCTAAGCTTAAAGAAGCTGGCGCAGAAGTTGAAATGAAATAATTTCAATTTTTATTGAATGATTATGCAAAGACCTGCCCATGGGCGGGTTTTTGTATTTGTACTCCTCGCCTTTCAAGTTCTGGCTTTGTTGTGAGTTTACTGGTGGGTCATGTACTTCTATGTATATTCCCCTCAACTCGTTCACTCACGCCTCGCCAGCTTCTTGAAATCCGAAGACGTATAGCGAGATATAAATGATTAAGAGTGCTGATGGCATTTTGCTAGTTGATAAACCAACTGGATGTAGTTCTTTCGACGTTGTGCGCAAGGTGAGAAAGGCGTGGGGTATAAAGAAAGTTGGTCATGCAGGAACGCTTGATCCTTTGGCTTCAGGCCTCATGATAATTTTGCTGGGTCATTATACGAAGGCGAGCGATTTGCTCCTTACTGAAGATAAAAGCTATGAGACCCGTATTGTGCTTGGTTCAGCGACCAATACTGACGATAGAATGGGTGAGATTGTAGCGCAGTCAGACTTATCTCAGATTACCAGAGCACAACTTGAGCGCGCCTTAGCTTCATTTATGGGCGAACAGCTGCAAATTCCTCCGACTTTCAGTGCAATTAAGATTGGCGGTGAGCGCTGTTATAAAAAGGCTCGACGCGGTGAAGTGATAGAAATGAAAGCTCGTTCGGTACTATTTCATGAGCTCAAGATTCTCGCTTTTGATTTTCCCAATGTTGATGTTTTTGTTAAATGCTCTAAAGGCACATACATTCGCTCCTTAGCTCGTGATTTAGGAAATGCGCTCGGTGGCTGTGCTCACATCGGAGAGTTGAGGCGTGTTCAAAGTGGTTCATTTAATGTCAAAGACGCCATAACCATGACCGATATGGAAAAAAATGATAGAGAAAGTTTTTTGCGAACAGGACCAGCTATTTTTCCTCATTTGCCGAACATTCAACTATCAGGGGCTCAACTCGAGCATGTGCGCTGTGGGCGTAGAATTGAAGATGTTGAGGGTAAAAGGTGGGCCGCTGATGAGCCAATCATATTATGTGTAGATGACAGTATCGTGGGTACAGGTTTTTTTAGAGAGGGTGCGGTTTATCCTGACAGAGTTTGGTTAAATGGGTCAGTTTCCAAAACTTCGTCGGATACTCAAGATTAAGACTAATTAAAATCTATGATTGCTTGCCTTCGTTAATAAATTGGCTAATTATTATATTATTAACGTTAAAATATTTATCATGGATGTGGCTATTATTAATATTGTGCCAAGCTTTCAAATACGATTGCGGGAGTTATGTTCTGCCGATGAAAATCGTGTTTTTAAATGGCTTGCGGATCCCTATTTAGTACAGCTTACCTTTGTTGCACCAGGCCCGGGTGGTTTGCAAATGCTTCCTTTTACAGGGGAAATGGCTCGGCAATATTTAGATATATTGATTTATGATAAAAGCAGAAAATCATTTGCAATTGAGGTAAATAACAATCATGTGGGAAATATCGGCTTAAAGCAGTATAATTCGGTGCAGAAAACGAGTGAGTGCTTTATTGAAATAGGTGAGGGTGAATACCGTGGACGAGGGGTCGGCACGGCTGCTATGTGTATGTTGCTTGATTACGGATTTTTGAGTTTAGAGCTTGAGGAAATTCGTCTTGAAGTACTAGAATTTAATTATGTAGCAATTCGCGTCTACGAACGAATTGGATTTGCTCCGACAGGACTTACTGGCTGGCACTATGATTGCCACAAGCAGTATTGGCGTGTTTTAGGAATGAAAATTGCCGCTGAGCGTTGGACAGCAAAGCGGCAACAGGTAAAACTGTCCTCAGGTGTTTCGATTAATAGCCTTTAAATCCTGACTTTTAGGAAAATTTCTGGATTTACTCTCGGTATTTTAAATAGTGATCGACAAATCCACCATGAATCAGCAGGTTTACGTAACCAATACTTACTTCAGTGTTGCTACCAAATAAGGAAATAACGTCTGGCAACTTATAGTACTCTATGTGCTCAGGAAAAGGCTGCCAAGAAGAATAAGATTGCACTCCTACCAGCTCCGTGCTTTTATCAGGAAGAACCCGAAAAAGAGGTGCGCCACTGTCACCAAAAAAGGGCAAAGCAAAAGAGCTTTGGCTCACGTTACTTTGTGATAAATCAATCGTAAATTTGAGCAGGCCTGCTTTACCTTCTTTAATGTCTCTCACGACGGGCTGTTCCGGTGTAAAGGCTAGCAAATGCTGATGTTGGTCAAAGCCAGCTCCCATAAGACCGTGCAGTTTTTGCGATTCTTCCTCTAAGTTAGGAAATCTCATGAGATCACCGTTCTTTAGATTTTGGGGCCGAGCGGTTTCGAAAAGTGCAAGATCATAGCTGAAGGCCTGTTTGTAAGCTAAGGGTGCATCAAGTTGTTTCCCAAAATAAAAGTGGGTGTAGCTTTCAAAGAGGCGTACTACCCTCCTTAGTAATTCATTATTGAGGGAATCTTGACCAAACATGTTTTCTAATTCTTTTTCTACTTGCGATCGTACCATGATCCAATCCCATGGAGCTAGGTATTCAACCGCCATCGCCCAACAGTTCTTAGTAGAAGCTTGAGAAAGGAACTTATTTTCAAATTGTTGGCTCAGCCCTGAGGGCTTGCTGATTGTAGCCAATACGCCAACATTGGCAAGAAATCTGGTATTTCGCCACAATGATTTTATAATATCAATGACTTGTAGTCTATCAGGAATCTCGCTCAGCACTTCTGGAGCAATGCGTCGAGTTAGCTCGGCATATTCGATAGAAAAATAGTGAGGATGAAAAATTACTTTGCTTATTTCTTGGGCAAGGTCTCCAGGTTGATAGACAAACAAAGACTTTGAAGAAATATGATCAATGCTGGTTAAAAATGCATCTTCGACCGAGTGGCCATCTAAAATCAATTCTTTAAATATTTTTCGATCCCATTTATCACGTTCTTTTGTGGGTGGGAAAAAACAATGCGCTGCAGTCAAAACCACTAAGCTGTCATCGAGGTGCTGAATAACTGTAGCAGTGCAACGTTTTTGGCCGCTTTCTTGGTCAACCAGTAGACCGATATGATTGACTCCAGTTGGTAGCCGCCTCTTCACATCGTTATTAAAAACAAATATTGCGAGTGCCGATTTACTCAGTACCAAGCAGGAAAATAGAATGTTCAAGTAATTCATTATAATTTATTTAAATTCATTAAAGTGTATTTTTACTACATATAACACTCTGTTTGATGTGGCAATTACTGTCCTTCTAATATGAGTAGAACAAACATCTTATTTTTGAAAAATTACCGCTAAGAGCTATACGCCTAGCGGTATAAAATTACTGTTTGTGCCCTGGGTTAGCAGCCTTTAAATACTGGTTTTTCTCGACCGATAGATGATAGGCCAATAAATGCATCTTGTGTGCTGAAAATGCTTTTAAGTTTGGCTTTTTCTAAGGCAAGGCCAGCGGTTAATTCATTTTCTTGGCTAAATTGAATGAGCTCCATGGCAGTTTTCAGGGCTAGCGGCGCATTTCGCTGGAGCTTTTGTAGGCACTTGAGCTCGCTTGGATCGGTTTCATTTTCGTTTTGAATTGTGCTCGGGCAAAACCACGACTTGATTTTTTGCAGTTCAGCATCAAGATTTGCCTGCGCTTTTGTCGAACCTTTATGGATAATTTCCATGGCTTTGCTTAACAGTTCGCTGCTGTTTACCACCGCATCAACCAAAGCTATGCGTTGTGCAACTTGCGCATTGACCATCTCTCCTGAAAGTATCAGCCATTGGGCAATTTCACTTCCACATCGCCTTGGAAGACGCTGTGTTCCTCCTAGGCCAGGGTAAATACCAATGGATGTTTCAGGAAAAGCAAGTTTGACATTCTCGACCGCTACAATAAAATCACAGGCTAGCGCAAGTTCAAGGCCACCGCCAAGCGCCATGCCGTTTAATGCACATACAATAGTTTTTCTGCTTTGATCGATGTATTGAAATAGGTCTTGGCCTTTACAGGCAAAGTCAACGATGCGATCAATATTATTATGCTTGATTTGATCAACAAAAAACTTAGTATCGGCGCCAGCAACAAAGGCTTTTCCACGACCGGTAAGTACTATACCTTTTAATTCCGGGTTCTGATCAAAATCCCTAAACTTAAGTTCCAGTTCTTTGAACATGTTTTCATCTAAGGCATTCAAAGAATCGGGGCGGTTGAAGGTTAAAATTCCCACGCCGTCAACGATTTGACTGGAAATACGCTCAATTTCTAGCTGTGAGCGATCTGCTGTTGCCAGTGCTTTGGGCATGTTGAGGCTAGGATATTTATGTAAGAGAGCGCTTGTGAGAGCTTGAGCACTTTCAATGCCAATATTGTGAAGAATCTCAAAAGGTCCTCGAGGCCATCTGAGGCCAACTCTCGCACCAAGATCGCAGTCTGTAGGTGTACACACTTTTTCTTCGCATGAAATTTGTACTGCAAGGTACATAATCACGCCAAGTAAACGCTCCGCAATAATCTGTTGGTTTGTGAGGTCAACTGTGCCGCTCAGATCCCATTTTTGATTATTTTCAATTAGGGGTTTAATGAGTTCAGCAGGTGCATAAAAATCGCCAAGTTGAGCCGCTAAAGTACTTGCTGCATGAAAAGTAATGGGTACGCCAGTAACATTCATGAGCTCAAATGGGCCCATACCACATCCAAAGGTATTTTTTGCTACTGCTTCGACAGTAGCAATTGAACCAACTCCCTCTTCAACGAGGCGCATAGCCTCATTGAGCCAAGGCACGAAGTAGCGATTCACAATAAATCCTGGAGCATCTTTTGACTCAATGGCAATTTTTCCAATGCGCTCTTGGAGCTGCCATACCCACTTAAATACTTTTTCCGAGCTATGTTTTCCTTTGATGATCTCGACTAAACGGTTTTTGGCTGGATGGTAAAAATAATGCAGACCAATAAATCTTTCTGGATGAGAAATATCGTGGGCGAGTTCATCAACAAAATAGCTGGAAGTATTGGTGGCAAAAACACAAGAAGGCGAGCAAATGGCGTCTAGTTTTTTAAAGAGCTGTTGCTTTGCGTCCTTATTTTCAAAAATGGCTTCAATTACCAAATCTCGTTCATATAGATCATACAGCGAGGTAGAATAATGTATTCTACCATTGATTTCTTCCGCTTGGTTTTGGGTGAAAAGCCGGCGCAAGACCGCCTCTTTCAAGGTATTTTCAATGCGACTACGGCCCAGTTCAAGAGCTTGAGCAGTTGTATCTACCAGAACTACTGAAAACCCCTCGCTGGCATATTTTTGAGCTATACCAGAGCCCATGTTACCCGCACCGACGATGCCGATTCTACCATTTAGTTGAGCTTGATGACCCATATCTGACTCCCAATAAGAAAGCCAGTAGATGGTAAAACGCTCTAAAAATCAAGCCATTAAAGATCGGATGCTCGCAAAAGCAATTAATTGGATTTTAGCGAACCGGAATTCTTTTTCTGGTACGCAAAGGACGGGTGCGTCTAAAGCGATCAGGTACGCGGATTTTTTTCCCATGTTGATCTTGAGCATAGTTGCGACCAGCCGCTGCAGCCAGAGCTTTGAGTGTTGCCACTTTTTCAAAGCCTGTTTTTTGCGCCTCGCAAATCAAAATATAGAGAAGTAAGACCTCCCTAAACCAAGGCTTGCGCACTAAATGGTGGGTTGATTTGTCGATGCCATCACTTTTCATAAGCATGAGCACGCCAGACAACAAGAGTCTCATGTGATCTTGATCGCGCCTGGTCAGCCGAATTCTCTCAGACCAAGTAACACAGAGCTTGTCCAGCCAATGTCGCTCATTATCCTGGGATTCTTCTAAAGCCAAATACACGGGAAGTAAGGTAGCGGAAAAAGCTACCGCGGACGATATTTCACATTCACGGTGGACCACTTCATCTAAAGCGCAAACTAAAGCACAAAAGAGTTCATTTCGGGATTCAGGAGAAATGAATTGTGAGGCCGGCGCGCCTTCTTTGGCAGCAAGTGTTCCTTTAAGGCCGTCTACAAGTTCAGGCATGAGAATATTAAAAATGCCTACTTCACGGCAAAGTTCTACCGCTTTTACCGCTTTGCCGCAGGTGAGGAGTTTGACAATTTCCTCTTGTACCCGAGACGGAGCGCAACGAGCTAGTTCTCCCGCATGCTCCTTCATGGCTGCTAGAGTTTTTTCTTCTAAGTCAAATCCAAGGCGGCTTGCGAATTTAATTGCGCGCAAAATGCGTACAGGATCTTCCCTAAAGCGGATGTCTGGATCACCAATGGTGCGGACAAGACGAGCCTCAAGATCTTTGATGCCATCTACAAAATCGAGAACTTTTTTCTCTAGAGGATCGTAAAACAGACCATTAATCGTCAAGTCGCGTCGCTTGGCGTCATCTTCTATGGAACCAAAAACATTGTCTTGCTTTACCAGAAGATCTTCAGGCATATCTTCAAGCAAATCTACTGGATTGGCTCGAAAAGTTGAGGTCTCAATAATTTTGCCTTCAGGGAAAAAAACATGAGCCAACAAAAAGCGGCGCCCAATGAGGCGGCAATTACGAAATATTTTTTTAACTTCTTCTGGCTTAGCGCTGGTTGCAACGTCAAAATCTTTAGGTGTCTTACCAAGGAGTAAATCGCGAATGCATCCACCAGTAAGATAAGCATCAAAGCCTTTTGCTCGAAGGCGGCTTACCACCCATAATGCGTTGACATCGATTTTTGCTTCATCAATTTGCTTGATAGCTAAATTATCCATTACAGATTCTTCTGGTGTCGAGCTTGGCTGTTCTAACTCTTGAGCGCTCTCTGTGTGTATCTCGGCAGGCCGTTGTGGCTCTGTGATACTTTTGAGAAATTTCAAAATCATAAAATCCTTACTATATTGCAGACTTGCTGCAGTGCATAAAATCAAAATTAATCAGGTTGAGGCCAATTGAGGGCTGCCTTTAACCGGTGCCAGAGGCTCCTAGCAAACTCAAAGTTCATTTTTTGAGTATGTACCCGAATATATATGAACCATAATGCTCCAAATATAGTGAGTTGTAAACTAGAGCCTGCATGTGAATTACTAGAGCAATTACATCCAGAATTTTTTATTTTTGCGAGTCCAAAAGGGGCTGTCGGCATTTCTGCGCTTGCCAGTTCTGGCTCCAAATTTATGCCTTGAGGCAGGCAAATTCCGCTGTCAAGAAAAGGAACACAATATTCGCCAGCTATGCATTGCTTGGCTAGAGGATCGCACATTGTTCTGCATGAAGCTGGTCCGGTCGGCGTTGTTTTCACACAAAGATTTCCTTCGCTGCACAGTGTTGCTTGCCCACATTTCTCTGCTACTCCAACTACGGTGACGCATGCACCAGGGGTGCCAGGTAGTGCTTTACAAATTTGATTATCTTGTTCGCATTTTTCATCACTTGAGCATAGGGAAAAACAAAAATAGCTGTTTTCTGAGCCTGCACAAACAAGACCCTGAGCGCAGGCTTTATCTCGGCAACTTTCTCCCGATGCCGCAGGAATCAGTGCAGATTTTTGGCCAACTACGCAGGTTTTTGGTTCGGCTAAGCTATTACATATGAAAGGCATGGGGCATTCAGCATTACTATCGCACAAGGAGGAACAGTAGTTTTGCTTTTCTTGCGTTGTGCAGACTAAGTTTGTAACGCAGTCAGTGTTTGTTTTGCAATGAGAGCCAAAATGTCCGTTTTGTGCTGGATAGAGTGCCAATATTCCAGCATGGTCATCAGCTTTAAGGTATTCGAGATTAGATCCTGCTATGGCACACATGATAGATTGATCCCCATTCAGGGGAGGATGTCCTAAGCCGGCCACGTGTCCTAGTTCATGTATCAGGGTGTTCTTAACTGATGAGCACGCTGAGCTATTCTTTGGGCAGGATGCTTGCCAATTAAAAGCCCCCGTACCATTAAGAGCGATATCGGCGTCGAACATTTCTCGCGATGGTCTATCTTGGTCTGGACACCAGTAGGGAGCAAGAGTAATGCCTAAAGTATTCAGCTCGCCCCCGCCAACTTTTTTACGCCATTCTTGGGCATCAGTAATCCAAAATATAGAATGGTTAGTGATTTCGGTACCATAGCTACGCGAATAGCTATTTGGAGCCAGCGTCATTTGTAGGCCACTTCCTGGCACATTATTCCAGGTTTTTAGACTATCTTCTAAGATAGAGATCCATTGTTTGGCCGACAAGGATACCGGAAGGACGCTCAAATCTGTCTGCACCGTAATCGCTGGCGGATTCCAGCGAGCGGCATTGTTTTCGTCACAGACGCCGCATTGATCAGAGAGAATTCTGCCATTGGCGTCATAGCCATTACAAACAAATCGATAAGAAAAGGCGTGGCTACTCATGAGTGCGGCCAATAAAGTGAAAATAATTACTAGCGGGCGTGCCACATTAAGTCCTCAGATACAGGTTTAATGAGCAGTGAGTGGTGTGGACTGTGGGGTTTCAAGGCTGCAACAATGCGGTCCTTAAATTGTTTAACAGAGGTAAAAACGCGAGGAGAGGGCTCTGTAAAATGCAAGCGATTTTGTTGGAGTGTGGCTATGGTGAGATCATGAAGTTCTTCAACTATTCGCTCACCGGTACTATCTTTTTTTACATTAAATTTTCCTACACCAACGCCATAACTGACGATTTTATCGTCTTGGGGCAGCGGTAATCCAAAAAGGAAGATTTCTTCCCCTAATTGGTAACGATGAGCGCCAGCCACATGAAATACTTTGCCATCGAGCTCACCGCCCACCTGGTAGACCGTGATATGTCGTTTATGTTGAGCACCTTTGAGGTCATCCAATATTTCCAAAGTAATCAAGGTTATGATGCGACCGGACTCATCATAGCGCGTTTCTGTTTTGGCCACTCCTGCATGCACAATGAGCTCTGAGTTTTTACTCATGGTCTCAATGGAATCAAGGGTCACCACCGTGCTGTGTAGGGCTTGGCCGATAAAAATGGCAAAAATAATGAGTAAATGCATCAAAGCTAAGCAAGCAATACTGAAGGAAAATTTCTCTTAAGGCAAAAAAATTTGTCAAAGCTCAAAGTCAATTATCTTAGACGGCTTTAAGGATGGGATACGGCAAACTAAATTTTCTTGGACGGTGTCTTGCGAAAAAATAATTTATCTTAAATGCTTAGATATCGAATCACTTGATTATCAAAACGGTTTAGAGTGCTGCAAATCCATCTTGAAGTTTGCACTGGACAGTAAATTTCACACGCTAAAGCTACGCTCATTGCTAGAAATTCTACCGTCTAGCACTTGAGCGAGGCCCACTGGGCTGATTACCAGCATTTATAGGGCAAGTCAGTTTCGCTTCCCTGACATTTTTCTGAATTTGGGCAGGCTTTAGTTGGACATCCAAGTTTTACGCAGACTTCATTAATGCACCTTACTTCGGTGGCTACGTTAATTGAGTGTTGAGAAATAGGATTTAGAACCATGTCGCATTGGTGACAGTCAGAGCTTTCACTGCATCTTTTTCCAACGTTTGGCTGGCAATCTGGATGACCTGCGCTGGCCCTTCCTCTGCCGTTACCTTTCAAAATAAGGTGAAGATTTCTTATGTCTGCGAGCAAGTGTCGGTCACTTGAGATTGATTGCACTTGAGAATGTTTGGGTTTAGCCATACACATTTCTAGTTTTTTCGTCAGTTGTGCAACTAAATGGCTGTTTTGTGGTTTACTGGCCTTCGCATGACTTGCGCGGCACGCATCTAATTCAGCCTGAAGTTGAGCCCGAGCTTTATGCACTTGGCTGCAAGTGGCCTCACCGCCTATCATGTCTAGCTCTTGGTCGCTCTGAGATCTTCGCGCTACCTTGGTGCTGACATCCGGAGATTTGCTTTTAGTATTTTTAAGAGCATCAAGCTCAGCTTTCAATTCGGCCAAATAAGGGCTGCAGGATTCGGCAGTGGGATTTTCGACAAGTGCTTCGCATTGGCTCAGTTTTTTTTGCAACCAAGCAATTGATTTGGTGCATGCCTTTCGACCCTCTGCAGTTATGCTTGGGGCTGCGGTGACGACTTGCTTCTTTTCCCCTTCGATTTCCTTGTCAGAGCATCCATAAAATAAAACCAAAAATGCCAGCGGCATTATTTTATATGACATTGATCCCCTCCCCCTGTGGTTCAAACTCAAATCATCTTAGCTTGCTGGAATGAAATAGTCCTGATTTTGACCAAAAAAGACAGGTAATAAGATTAAAGTTAATAAAGGACCACAATATATAGATTAATAGGGCGAAATATGGGCTTATTATTGTTTAAAATGCTCTGATTCTTTATCTTAGTCGTTATTTTTTGGCTTATTGACTTGATCGTTGCGATAAGTGGATTCAAATATTTTATCAGCATTTTGGGCCTCAAAGCCTTCGCGCCGATGTTTGCGTTCTATTTTATTAGGCGGCAAGTGCGTGTATTCATCAAGTACTTTGCGTTCGGCAAATTCCACGTAAGAGCCTGGAATTTTGCGGTGTTCAGTTGTGCCGTCTGGCAAAGAAAAGAGTCCATCGACCATGCTTGCAAGTGTTGATGCTTGCACAAGTTTACCATCGGGACTGGTTTTTATGGTTCCACCCGCTTGGTTAAGCGGTATGCGCCGCTTTTCGAGAAAATCGACAAAATGCCTCATGTCGTTGAAGGGCGCAGCTAAGCCATGAACGCCAAAGGTAAAATGGTTGAGATAATATCGATTGCAGATAACCCATGAAGCATACTCACTTTCATTTGCTAAGGTCTGATAATCGCTCCAGGATGGGAGTGGCCACAGTGGGCTATGAAGGAAGGCATCAATTGCGTCTGCATCATCGAGATCAAGCTTAACAGTGGGATCGCTCTTAACGTGGTTAGTGTACCAATGAATGATTTCCTGTGCCTTTTTACTGAGATCATCTACCCGTAATTCACTGATAAAAACGCGCGGAAATCTATCCTCAGGAGGTGCATACCAATAGGCATTTAGTTTTTTTTCCGCAAAAAAATAAGGGTCTTTTTTCGTATAGCCAAGATGCAGAAAAATACGTTCAAGAGACTGAATTCCGAGTTTGTCTACACCCAGGGTTCTAAAGGCAATGTGATCATTTTCTATTTGTTCTCGACTACTAATTATGCCGGCCTTTATCATTGCTTGGGTAATAGTCTCAATTTCAGGTACGAGGCGAGAATAGCGGGAGATAAGACCATGGAGGACCCTTTCTAAGATAAGTATCTTATTTTTCACCATGCTTTTTCCCCTATGCTTTTCTCCCTTCTTGTTTCCCTTCGATAGCCTTTACATGCATTTCTCTCCCTAATTTTTGGGGGAGAGAACAAGGAAAAAGATATCTTCCTTAAAAACAAAAAAGGTGCCCAAAGACACCTTTTTCTTGTGAGGGCGATTTACCAGCGTCCGCCGCCACCGCCACCTTGTCCACCACGACCACCACGACCACCGTCGCGTCCGCCGCCGTAGCCGCCACGATCTGAGTCATGACCGCCACCAAAACCACCGCGGCCACCACCGCCACCACTTCTTGGTGCTTTTTCTTCAGCAGCATTTACCTTAATGGTGCGTCCATCAAGATCAGTATCGTTCATTTCAGAAATAGCTTTGCTGGCAGCTGCTGCATCAACATAAGTTACGAAACCAAAGCCACGGGACCGGCCGCTTTCACGATCATGGATCACCTTTGCCTCAGTCACTTCTCCGAATTCCTCGAATGCTTTACGTAAATCTTCGTCCGTCGTTTTAAAACTCAGGCTGCCAACAAAAAGTTTCTGACTCATCTATCTCTCATCTTGTATGCATCACTAGCGATGCCAATGTGGTAAGTCATGGACTTGTAAAATAAGATCCTTGACATTAGCCTCAACAGCTAACTCCGCCATTCTAACGTTGAGCTTTGGCAAAGTCAAATATTGAAAAGCGCCTTCGAATCTTTATCGGTACTTAGGCCGATCGCGGGTCGCCAAAAAACCTTTAAAAGGTGCAAATGGCTAACCCTAGCCGAGCCGCCTTAAATGCGCTATTGATGGCGGATGTCAGAAAATCATAAATTTTTAGCGATGACTCGCGCAGAGCTTGATGAGCGCGGCATTGAACAGCCCGATGTAATTTTAGTGACCGGTGATGCGTATATTGACCATCCTTCTTTTGCCATGGCAATTTTAGGCCGGCTTTTGGAAAGTTTAGGTTACACGGTCGCTATTTTGTCGCAGCCAGATTGGCGTTCGGTTGAGCCTTGGCGTGCATTGGGTAAGCCCAAACTTTTTTATGGAGTGAGCGCCGGTAATATGGATTCGATGATTAATCTGTATACCGCCAATCGCAAACCTCGCAGCAAGGACGCTTACTCGCCAGGCGGCAAAATGGGCCTGAGACCAGAGCGGGCTACCCAAGTATATGCACAACGATGTCGTGAGGCATTTGCTGGAGTGCCGGTAATTGCTGGTGGGGTTGAGGCTTCTTTGCGTCGCCTTGCGCATTACGATTATTGGTCTGATACGGTGCGGCCTTCCATTTTAGTACATAGCAAAGCTGATTTAGTCGTTTTTGGCATGGGCGAAAAACCGATTGAGGAAATTTGTCGTCGTTTAGCTGCTGGTGAGCCAGTTAAAAATTTGCGAGATATGCCAGGTGTAGCCTATTTGCTTGGTGCAAGCGAGCAGGTGCCGGCTAATTGCATTGAATTACCGAGTTTTGAGGAAGTTTCACCGCCAGCTGGCGTGCTTGGTGGAGCCATTAGGCCAGAAGATGCGGATGCTGAAAAGTATCGCCCTGATCAGCTCGCTTTTGCTCGGGCTACGCGCATGATTCATCATGAACTTAATCCGCGTAATGCCCGGCCCTTATCGCAGCGACACGGCAATCGTGTGGTGGTGGTAAATGCGCCGACCATGCCGCTAGAGCAAGCTGAGATGGATAAAGTGTATGGACTACCTTATCAGCGCAAGCCACATCCTTCATACACTGAAAAAATCCCTGCTGATGAAATGATTCGTGATTCCGTGACAATTATGCGGGGCTGTTTTGGTGGCTGCACTTTTTGTTCCATTACTATGCACCAAGGCCGCACTATTTCCTCACGTTCGGAAGGCTCCATTCTGACTGAGCTGAAGGCTATGGGCAAGGATCCCAATTTTAAAGGCCATGTGAGTGATTTGGGTGGTCCCACTGCCAATATGTATGAAATGAAATGCACGCAGCCAAAGGTAGAGGCAGTGTGCCGGCGCCTTTCTTGTGTGCATCCTAAAGTATGTAAGCTTTTGGGCACGAGCCATAAGCCAGTAATTAGCCTCATGCAAAAAGCGCGGGAAATTCCCAATATTAAACGGGTTAACATCGCCAGTGGTATTCGTATGGATTTGGCGCGCCTTGAGCCTGAATATATTAAGGAGCTGGCGGCTCACCATGTGGGCGGGCATCTCAAAGTTGCGCCAGAGCATGCTGATAACGAAACGCTTAATCTCATGAAAAAGCCTGGGGTGGAAGACTTTAATGTTTTTGCCAAAGAATTTCGTGAGGCATCAAAAGCAGCGGGTAAGCCTAAGCAATATTTGGTGCCTTATTACATTGCGAGTCACCCTGGATCAACACCAGCGGCCATGATTGAACTGGCTTTGTATCTCAAACAAAATGGCTATAGGCCCCAGCAAGTGCAAGATTTTATCCCGGCGCCCATGGATATTGCGACCTGCATGTACTACACCGGCCTTGATCCCATTACGAGCAAACCAGTTCCGGTTGCTCGTCGTATTCGCGATCGTCAAGTTCAGCGAGTTCTTATGCAGTTTTTCAAGCCAGAAAATTGGTTTGAGGTGCGTGCGGCTCTTATTCAAGCTGGTCGTAAGGATTTAATTGGTTTTGGTAAGCATTGCTTAATTCCTGATAAACCGCCTCTTGAAGCTCTGCAGGCACGTCGAGGTGAGGCGCAAAAAGCTGGTCATGACTATGTACATGCGAAGGGGCTTCATCCGCAAACAGTGAGTTACAGACCAAAATTTCAGGGAACTCAGCGTTTGACGGGGTAGACCCAATGTCACAAAGTTAAGGATTTTGTCTTGCATTTCTCTCTTTTTTTAAAAGGGAGATTGAGAGGGAATTTTAGTGTAAGCAACAAGAGTTTCAGGCAGGGCTTAGCCGATGCTGGAGAATTCCCGTGATAAAAAATATTTTTGTGTCAATTTTTCTGATGATGGTAGCCGGACCAAGTGGTGCCCATTTTCGCGCGACGGAATATCGCTGTGAAAATTCTGATCTTAAAGTGCTTTTTCAGCAGGAGTGGGATGATGATGGCAGATCTTTAGTGGATTCCGTCGTTTTTTCAGTGCGAAAAAAAGGCTTAGCAGCTTTTGAAACGCAGAAAGTTTCTCAGATATTTACTCCCATGGGACTCGTAGTCACCGGAGTTCAAAAACATGTTACTGAACATCATACCACCAGTTATTCACTGATAATTCCGCTGGTGCAATTAAAAAAGGCGACGGATGTTCATACTTTTGAAACGGTACTTTCAAAAACCACGTCGAAAAGTGGTGTAAGAGGGCCAAGCAATGTAGTTGGCTCAGTACAAAAAAACACTTTTACTATGCTCACAAATTGCAAAGCTTCTCTGCGATCAACTGCAGCTGATAGCTCTTTTGATATTGGCTTCATTGCTCCGCCTCCTTCTCCTGTTTCTGATGGTGAGTTGGCCGACGACGAAGGGTGATATATGGCAACTTCATTTAATGCGCTGCGTACTTATAAAATTGACGGGCTTGTCGTTAACAAAATGGAGCACTTGCATTTAGACGATTTAGGTGCGGGAGAAGTGGTTATTAAAACGGCTTTTTCCAGTATCAACTATAAAGATGCTTTGGGTATTAGTGGCAAAGGTTCTATATATAAAAAATTTCCCATTATCGGTGGTATTGATGTTTCAGGGGTAGTGGAATCGTCTCAAGATGCTTACTTTTTGCCAGGTGATCGGGTATTAGTTACCGGGTGCAATTTTGGTGAAGCTTTTGATGGTGGCTTTTCTGAATACGTTCGCGTTCCTGCTCAGGCTGTGGTAAAAATTCCTGATCCGCTTTCTTTACGTGATGTCATGATTTATGGGACCGCTGCTTTTACTGCCGCTCTTTGTTTGCATCGCATGGAAACTAATGGTCAGAAACCAGATAGAGGTCCAATTGTGGTGACCGGAGCATCTGGCGGCGTAGGAAGTTTCGCCACAGCATTGTTTGCGGGCCGAGGCTACGAAGTAATTGCTATCAGTAGCAAAGGTGATCGAGCATCTTTTTTGCGAGAGCTCGGTGCTGCCCAAGTTTTGTTGCCGACTGAACTTAAGCTTGGCGCTGGGGCTCTTGAAAAAGGTCGCTTTGGTGGCGCGGTTGACAATGTTGGAGGTACGCAGTTGGCTGGTCTTTTGGCGAGTACTAATCTGTGGGGTAATGTGGCAAGCGTGGGTCTTGCGCAAAGTCATCTTCTTTCAACGACGGTGATGCCGTTTATCCTACGTGGAGTAAGTTTGCTGGGTATTAGTTCTAACAATTGTGAAATGAAGTTACGTTACCAAATTTGGAAAAATCTTGCTGGCGACTGGAAAATTTCTCAGCTTGAGCGTTTTGTATCTCAAACTATTGGCTTAGAGCAGATCGAATCCACCTGCCATGACATGATAGAGCAAAAGACCTTTGGACGCATATTGGTGAGTATGTGAGTTTTGTTGCATAATTTCTGTTCCACTAAGTTAGGAATTTTTCTTTGATTCAGACGCCATAATTGTCATCCCGGCGTAGGCCGGGATCCAGAGTATGAGAGAAACGAATCGCATAAATATGCGAATATTTCCTGGGCCTCGGCCTTCGCCGGGGTGACACATCTCGCACTTAATTTCCCTTTAAAAAGGGAGAACTAAAGATCCTTGGCGTCTTTGAAAAATAATTTAAGCGCAGCTTCTTTGGCCAGTTGCTTTTCTTGTTTGGCAGCATCTTTTTCTTTTTTTTGCTTATCTTTAAATTGGCGATAAAGTGCTTTGCGCTTATCTTTTAGCTTTTGCTTATAGGCGATAAAAGCGGGATCAGCATCGCGCTTTTTTTTGGCTTCTCGATAGAGTTCTTTGCGCTTTTTTTTGAGTTCTTCTTTATCAATCATATTTCTACTCTAGCAAATAGTTTATTTTGAGAGGCTAACATTCACCTAGCTTCTTAGGCAAGCGTTGAGAATATTGCTCTCCGAATATTGGTTAGGCATTTCATAAAATATTTTTTACAGAGAACATCATGGCCACTGTTTTTAAGAGCGCTATTGCGTCTTTTTTTATTTGTCTTTTTTTATGTTCACCAATACATGCATGGCCCTGTTTTCCAGCAACACGCGATGTTATTCTGGAAGGTAGACGCGTCACCGTAAATTCTAAAAACGAGGTAGTTGATATCCAAGGTGGCTATTTGCGTTGGAGTGATTATTTTTCAGCCGATGATCACGTTTTGTTGGGCAAAACGATCGACGATATTGTAGCGCGGAGATTGACTTATCAATGTCGTGATCTTCATGCCGCTGATACGCCGACTTTTTCCTACGGCGGGGTAAAATTTAACTATGAGCAAGCTGATCATCTTGGCTATCCTGCAGAAATTGTGGCTCGAGAAAAGGCCCGTATAGAAGCTTGGAACAAGCGAGTTGAGGACTGTTTTGCAGAGGCATTGAAGAAGGAAAATATCTTCAAAATCAATGAAATTTTAAAAGAAGCGCCATGGCTGGTGAAGAGCAAGGAGATGGATGCTGCGGTGATTCGAGCTGCCGAATATGTAAGGTTGCCTATTCTTAAGTTTCTTATTAAAGCGGGAGCAAATATCGACGCGCTTTCTGGTGATGGTTTGCCTTCAGCAAGGGGCAAGAACGCTTTGGCCATTTCTGCAGAGTTTAATCAATTGCAGATGGTAAAATACTTGGTGAAAAAAGGTGTTAATGCCAATTTAACCGATATGCAGGGGAACACTCCTCTTATGAAAGCACTGGAGCAGGGTCATGTTAGCGTTGCTAAATATTTAATGCGTAAAACAGAGAATATCGACGCCATCAACTCAGAAGGATCTACTGCTCTTATTCTAGCGATAAAAAAAGAAGAGGTTGATATTGCTCAATATTTAATGCGGAAAATCGTCAATGTTGATGCTGCCAACTCAGATGGATGTACCGCTCTTATTCTGGCAGTACAAAAAGAGTGGATCAATACAGCGCGCTATTTAGTGAAAAAAAAGAAGGCAGACATCTATCATCGTGATAAAGCGGGACTCATTGCTTTTGACTATGCGGTCATTGGCAAAAATGCTGCCTTAGAAAAATTATTAAAAGCGTCAGAGCAAGTTTTTCCCTCAGTACCTGCTACCGTGCCATCACCAATGTAATGCCGTAGCGGTCCAGTTGCTTTTTTTACCATGTCAGTACAAAAACAATCAAAGTATTTCATCTCTTTAACCCTTCGGTGATCTTATCTATGAAAACAGCACACTTTTCTAAAAGCGAATTATTGTCACTTCTCTCGGTTTTTATGCTCAGCTTGGCTTTATTTGGGCTGGGTGCCTGCAGCACTGCGAGAAAAATTATTATTCAACCAGGCATTGGGGGGACCATCGCGATTCCTGAAGCCAATTCTCGCAGAGGAATGGCTGACTCTATTATGAGTGAGGTGTGTGAAGGTAAAAGCTTTCGCGTTACTGAAGAGCGTGAGTCAAATCCCGGCACGGTAGTTGAAACAGAACAAGCAGCTCCGCGTTCGAGAGAAGAGCACTTTGTGAGTGTTAATGAGTGGCGCATAACTTTCGTTTGTGAATAGCGCGATTCATTTGTTTTTCCATTTCATCAAAAATATGCTTGATTTGTGCGACCATTAAAGGAGATTTTGTGAGAAAAATATTCGGCATCATTTTGACTCTCATTGCTTGTTCTTTAACGGGTTGGGCCGCACCCTTGACTGACCAACAGCAAAGGATTTTAAAAATGCATCAAAACAACCTCAATTCAGTGGCGGAGTTGCTTAAGCAACATGTAGATCTGATTGAATGCTCGAGCGATACCAGCTCCGAAGTAAAAGGAGAAAAATTAGTTCCGGAGGTGGAAGGAGAATCAGAAGATTTGACTGCTCCCCTAATTGAGATGATTAATCGATGCAATGCTTATGTAGAAAAAATTCAATGTACTTTAGAAAATAACGATAACGATGAATATCCTACTCATTTAGCACAAGGAAAGGCTCTAGTGGAAGGGGCACTACAGTTATCGAAAACCGTCATGCCCGCTTTCGACGATGAATATCTTTCGGGTATGAAAAAAACAGAGCGCGAGTAGAACTGTTTTAGGGAAAGGCGAGTAGTGTCCTTCTCAATTATTAAGTGAAATGGTTATGGAAAAGCAGCAACAAATGTCAAAAATATATTTTAAAAAATACCTGTTAAGCCTTACTCTCATCAGTATTTTCGCTTTAAGTTGTGCTACTGCACCTCAAAAAATCGATTCTTCATTAGTATTGACGAATGGCAATATCAGCGCGGAAGTAAGTAATCTTTTTGAAAAAACTTCTTTGCCGCACCCTCGCTCATTATCAGAAGCTATTGAGTTCTCCCAAGAGGGGTGGTTGAGAAAAAAAGGAAGTGAGCGATGGCAGATGCAATCAAAGTTTGACTTTGATCCGAGTGCTAAAGAAGCGGTAAAGCATAGTTTTGCTCACTTGCTTATGACTTCCGCTGTAATTCCTCAGCAAAAGCACTACGACTTTGTGCTGATTATGGGGGCCACGGCGCAGACAATGCGTGAGCGCTTTACTTTTTTCCTAGATATGTGGAAAAATAAAGGCATCTATGCGCCAAAAATTATATTTTTGGTGGGTCAACGTCCCATAGATCCCCTCATTGAAGGAGAAAAAATTCTCAACGGCGGCAATCCCCAAGCGCCGATGCTGAAAAAATTGCCACCGCCACTCAAATGGATGCCCAAAGATGAGACCGAAATTGCTCAACTTATTGTTCACCAAGCAACGCTTCCTCAAGGGTTGAGTAAAGATATGATTTTATTTAGTGATACACCCATGCAAAAGTCGCTGAGTGGCAGCGTTGTGAGACCTGATACCACTGATACGGTTAACTATTGGCTCAAAAACCAGACTGTATCTGAAGGCACAATCCTTGCGGTCTCTTCAAATCCCGTATGTGGTTATCAGCATGCAGCTTTAGAGCGCGCCTTGCCTTCAAATTTTAAGCTTGAAACCGTGGGCCCGGCCGCGCCTTCCACAGAAGATTTTGGCCTTTATTTTGATTCCCTGGCTCGCTGGCTTTACCAGTACAGAGACTAAAATTCATGGAGTGGTTATTGGCCTTTAGAGCTCAGATGGTTTATTATAAAAAGATAACTCTGATCTTTTGAAGCATAATGAATATTATATTAACCCTTGTTGTCTTAGCTCTGAGCTGCGTAAATTTAAACGCCGAAATCCGTGACAGCTTCGAATTTGATGGCTATGAACGCAGCTTTCTTGTTCATGTGCCGACTTCGGCTCATGCAGCATCGAAGTTGCCCTTGCTGCTGGTTTTTCATGGCCTGACTCGAGATGGACAGCATATGATGGAGCTTTCAGGTTTTAATGCGCTTGCTGAGGCGAATAATTTTATTGTGGTCTATCCTGATGGTGTCTCTGGAACATGGGATGTTAAGTTAGGCCCGGTGTTTACTGATGATGTTGCTTTTGTAGAAGTGCTTTTGTCGTATTTGAGTGCTCGATTCCCTGTTGATGCTCAAAGAGTGTATGCCACCGGATTTTCAGCTGGGGGACATTTGAGCCATCGGCTTGCCTGTGAGTTATCCTCTTCCTTTGCAGCCATTGCTTCAGTGTCTGGCACCATGACTGACAATGCTCTTGACGCATGCGCACCGGCTCAGTCTGTTCCTGTTATGCAGATTCATGGTACTGAAGATTCTATCGTTCCTTATGAGGGATTGTGGAAACTTAATTCGGTCGACAAGATCATGACCCATTGGGCAAGTAAAAATAATTGTTCGCAAAATCCCCGGATCATAGCGCCGCCTGACTATTACTTATTTGGCCAGCCAGCAGTGGAGCGATATCTTTGGGACTCTTGCGATAATGGCGCAGAGCTTCAATTATTGAAAATTAACGGCGGTGAGCATGAGTGGCCGGGGGGCGCGACTCACCTTAAAAATCTTGTTGGTCTACAAAGTGACCTCAATGCAAGCCAAGAGATTTGGAACTTTGTGAGCCGTTTTAGTCTGCATTAACCGCATAAGCCTGTTGCTTAATACACACGATGAAAATGCTGAGCACTTATTGACTTTTATGTGTGCAGTACCAACTATTGTTTAAATACGTTTTCTTTTCTGGTAAAAAAATGTTTACTGGTTTTTTGATAATAATCTTATTATTGTTTATGCTTAATCTTATGAAAAACACCCATATAAAGATAATTTTCTGTACTCTTTTCTTTGCCTTTTCAGCGCTGAGTTTTAATCTCGATGTGCTCAAAGAATATTTTCAGGATATTCAATTCAAGATTTCTGGACATATGGCTGTGCTTAAGAGCCCTATCGGCGCCGCTGCGGGTGCTCAACAGGCGCAAGATGAGGCACTTTTGTGGCTACTCAGAGATGTTCGCGGTGGCATCCAAATTTTAGAACAGATGCAGACGGCGGCAACAGAAGAGCAAAGGGACGAAGTGTCTGGACTTCAAGGGTGCTTTGTTAACAGACTGAGAGCTGATGTTCGTCCTGTAGTTGAAAGGCTGAGTGGGCAAAGGGTGAAAAACGCATCGACATTGTTGGGCATAATTGATGAATTTTTAGGCGGAGCACAAGGTGCGTCGGTGGCCGCGGTTTGTACGCTTAGTACGGGGCTGCCTTCTGATGATTTGGCATCATTTCTGGAAGCATATCATGAGCAGGTATTTGTTGTTTGTGGAAATATTATGGGGCTAGAGGGCTCAGCCGCTCAATCAAAAAAGGAACTGGAAAACCTCAGAAGCGCAGTATTTGAAGCAGAAGCTCAATTGAGCGAAAAGTTTAGAACGGGAGCGATCGCTGCAAAGATTAACCAGGTCTTTAAACATGAAATACATCCACAGCTTGAGGAGTGCGAGAAAACTCTTCGCGCCAATCAAAAAAAGAGTTGGAGCGGTGCAACCCAAGAGACGAGTAGTGCGAACCAATCTGTGCAGAAGCTTCAGCGCATGCAATTAACCCCGGATACCTTACGGGTGCCCAGCTTGCGCGGCACAATGACACCTTCTGGCTCACTTGTTCATGGAGCGCTTGAATCACGATTGCAGGGCAAAGGCAGCAAAAGTTTTTCACCAGAATTTGTTCAATTTGTTCAGGAATGGACTTCTGAGCAAGGTGGCAACCTTTTCTTTTCTGTTCTTGCCGACAGTTATGCTAAAGGCTTTACCATACTTGCAAGTTCAAGTGACCGAAGTAGTGGGGGAGCAATTGAAGCTCTCTTGACCGGATTTGGTCACGATGCGGGTAGTGAACCGCGAGAAGTTATAAAAAAGATTGCCGCTGATATCGCACGTAAAATGGCCCATGAGTTAAGTACTGAGAGACGCCAAAAAATTCAGCAAAATGCTGATAAATTAGGGGGGTGGATTGCTGCCGAAGCAGCAAAACATAAAGAAAAAGTAGTGGCTGGCGCTCAGGAAGCTGCTACTGGTGCAGTGGTCAGGATTAGTGAAGGGGCTTTGGCCGGTGGTACTCTTGGTGGGCCTGCTGGCGCGGTTTTGGGTGCGGTTGCTGGTTTATTTGCTCCGCAGGCTAAAACTTTTCTGAGTGAAACGGTTGGCGGCAAGGTCAAACAAATGGGAGGAGCAGCTCTTCAAAAAGGTGCAGCTATGATAGGCGCGCAGGTGAGCCAGCCTATGGAAATAAAATGGCAGGAAGGAATTTATTATTTTGCCAGCCATTTCGTGCCCCCGATGGTAAAAAAAGCTGAAGAGGGAATGGCTATATCGCTCCTCATTGAGGCAAATAAAGCAGCGGATTGGAAGCCCGCTCAGCTTTCTCTCGATGGCGTCAACTTTTTCACTAGAAAAATGGATCTTGCAAACGCTGAATTTGCTCTAGAACTATTAAGCGTGCTTGCGGTAGAAAACGCGTTGAATGCCATTGCCGATGTCGCTCAGGCGCGCAATCAAGGAAGTGATGCAGTGCGTGCGATATATGCAGCCCGTGGCAGCACTCAAGAAGATGTTAACCAATCAGTATCTGGTCTACAACAGTCACTCCTGCGATACTTGCTTGCTGAGAATGGTCGTGGGGACGTTCCACCGGTAGGATATGCTGAGCAGGTGCGAACTATTTTGGCTCGGGTGATGAGGGAGCTTAAAGAAGAAATGAGCGAGGCTCGAGCTGAATGGAATCAAATATTTAGCCAGCGCCGCTGATTAGTGCAGAAAAGAGGCGCGACCATTTTATCAATGGTTTGCACCGTAATTACTTTCGACGATTTTTTTGGGCGTTTTTGGTTTTTTGTTGGTAATGTCGCCGTAGAATCTCTTTATTATCCAGTGGTGTTAAGGGCTCTTCGAATACCGCTTGCTGTAAGGTGTCGACGATTGGGGCATTTAATTGTTTGATTAGAACCCAAATTTTATCAAACTCAAGTCGGTCTTGTTCACTATTTTCTACATTCTCACGAGCCATTTCATTGATAAGCCACGTGTTGAATTTATTATATCGAACAAACCAATATTCTCTTTCATCTTCATCATCTTCATCGTCTTCATCATCGTCGACATCTAGGCTTTTCCCTAACTCTTTCGCCCAGTCACAGGCACGATAGTATTCTGATATAGCCTGTACATTGGCATCCCTGAACAACTTATCAAGTAAATTTTCGCGTTGCTGCAGGGCGGCTTCGAAACGCTCATCTTGCACTTGTAAAATATGCGATTCCCAGAACTCGAGGCGCTCGCAATGTGTTTGTACTTTTTCCAGCCGTTCTCTCAGATAATCTAGCCGCTTAAAACTGCTTTTTTCTTTATGGAAGGCGGCGTTCAGTTTAGTTTCCTGCGCGCGTAATTGAGCAATTGTTCGACGAACTACCACAAGTTGATTGCTTAAGTCGCTGTCACTCGCAGGTGACTCATCGCTGCCTATATAGTCAGCCTTCAGATGGTTGTTAGTGTTGTCTTCTGTGCTCGCTGCGTTTTGAGTCGCGAGTAAGGACGAAGTCGTTAACATGAAACATAATAGCGTGGCTGAGTTATTTATGAACATCGTCGTCCCTTATCAAAAAATAAGCTAAGCCCTAGCACTTACAAGGGCATTTTCAAGCCCTGTCACGGCGAAGAATGTATTTTTGAAGTAGGTGCCTTAGTTTTTCTAATGCGGTTTTATTTTTCTATTTCTATTGAATAATATGTGGGATCGCTCAGCTGCTTAAAAATTCTAGTTTTCCGGGCGAGCTACAAAATTCTGGCGAGATAGAGGATTCTTGTGAACCAAGCGAAAGTGAAGGCGAGATAATTGAAAGTGATAGCGAGCTTAGTCCACAAGAATTAGTGCAAATGGAAAATGAGATTGCGCGCGAGACGGATGATGATTAGCTTAGAGAAGAGAGTTTTTTAATACTCCTTTTTTGGCAACTAATCCCCCTCCTATTGCGGCTCCGCCCCCTAGAAGAACAGACATGAATATTATCCACCAGGCTATGAGGAGCATGTTGCTGCCTTTCTCAGCTTTTTGAGGCTCTTCCTCAGGCTTGCTTTTAGTGTCAATAGGTTTGCTCTTCGTGTCAATTTTTGGTGCACCTTCATTGAAAGTGGTTACGGCTTCACCTTTGAGAATTTCGATTTTAGTGAGAATGCGCATGGACTTTAAGGCCTGCAGGTTATGTACGGTGTCATCTGCTGCCATTGCTGAAAACATGAGCGCAATCAATACAATTGAAAGGCAGGCCCACGTGGCCAGACTTTGTAAAACAGCGGCAAAGGAATGTTGCACTCGCGCAGCACTTGAGCTGAGGTAGCCACCGGCAAAAAACGTAAGAGTCAGTATAGCAATGCCGAAAATTGCGATGACCAAACTAAGCGCATGAGAGGGAGCAGCAGTTTGTTCACCCATTGTTTCACCAATGGCTACTCCCAAAGCAGCAAGGGTCATCCATACTGCAATTGAAATAAGAGAGCTAAAAAAAACCGCTCGAATACTTACAGCTACTCCAGTTTTTTCCATTACTTACCTCTAAATAGATGTACAACAAGCGACACGACAAACAAGACAATAAAGATATAGAAAATTATCTTGGCTATGCCTGCTGCAGCTACTGCAAGGCCGGTAAAGCCGAAAATAGCGGCAACAAAGGCGATAACAAAAAATAAGACAACCCACATGAGCATGAGAGACCTCCGCTTGTTTAGTGCAAAAATATATAGCATTGTGAAAGTCAGATCGCAAAATTACTGTATTTTTATTATTTGCCAAATGAATCAGGTGAATGATTCGCCAGTAAGCAGTGAGTAGTAATTCTTGGTGTTAGATATTCGCGTTTTGAGTCCATTAACGCCGCCATTTACCCTCTTGGTTACCTCAGTAATGAATTCCTCACTGATTCCCTTATCACAGATGCCCCATAGATGATTGCTGGTGAAAAACCAAACTGCAGAAATCATAGGGTATTGAGTCGCCACCAGATCTGGATCAGCTAAACTGAGTTCAGGTATTTTTACATCGAAGGCAGAACTGAGCGAACCTTCGACGGGGGCTGGGGCGATCGCATCCAAATCGATAGGTTTTAAGGTTAAATCAAGGTCTGGCGGCATGCTTGAGCTAGAAGGAGGTACAAAACACACGCCTACGTACTTACCAAAAGCTTGATAATTTGCTTTACCTGTAATTTGAATATAACCGCGGCCGCGATAACGCCACCCATCTCCTGAGCTTACATCTGAATTTCCTAAGCGAGACGCATAAACAAGATTAGCTATTTTTTCAGGATTTTGAGCGTAACCATTTGCTACTTCGAGGTCAGAAAAATGTGTAGGAAACAAACGAAGGAGCTCCGGCCCACTGTACCCCAGGAATTCCCTCGTAGACGTAAAATTAATGCTTTCTTCGCTCACTTGACCTAAAAAATGCGCAAGCCGTACTTCGGAGTTAATCTCAGGGCAAATTTTAAGCGCTTCTTGAATTAAATCAAATACTTTGTCACTAACCTTTCCCTTTAATTTATCGATATTCATTCATACCTCAATCTCTAAATATATATATAACAAATAAGTCTAGTGTTTTGATGTTCAAAAGATCTATTATGGGCATATGTATTCAATTTTTTGCTTGAACAGGTTTTCTTGGAAAAAAAAGAGTCACTTAAAAATATGGGAGGAGCTATGTTTTTTACTTATATATCAGTGGGATGTGGTGGTGCTTTAGGAGCAATTGCCCGAGTAGCATTGTCCAGGCTTTTACCCGCAACGTTTATAGATATGCCCATTCAAATTTTGTGTATTAACGTACTTGGCTGTTTGATCATGGGCCTTTTGGCTGAAGGCATGGCCCTTTATTGGGATGTGCCGGAAAACATGAGGTTCTTTTTGGTTTCAGGCTTTTTGGGCGGCTTTACCACTTTTTCCGCATTTGCTCTTGAATTTGGATTATTGGTTGAGAAAGGTCACTACTTTTCCGCGATTTCTTATGCAACCTTGAGCTTTGTTCTGAGTATTGTTGCCTTTTTCTCTGGCGTTAGGGTACTGAGATTTTGGTCTTGACGCTCTTTGAACGGCTTCGCTTTGAGTGTATTGTGTATTCTTACCGCCAAGCTATGGTAGTCGAGTGCTTTTTTTTTTGCATGAATGGACTGTAGAGTACAAAAATAACAATAAACTAGGAAGATAAAATGATTTCGACTTTCAGAGTAGCCGCAGTTTTTATAAGCGTGGGAATGTCCTTAATAGGTGGTTGCGTAAGTACCACTATGATTCGCTCTACACCATCAGCAAAAGTATATATTGATGATCAACCAGTAGGTAATACTCCATACAGCTATAGCGACACTAAAATCGTAGGTTCTGCTACAAAGATTACACTTAAGCAAGAAGGATATGAGTCCATCCACACCTATATTCATAGAAATCAACAGGTTAATGTTGGTGCGTTGATTGGTGGCATTTTCGTTGCCTTCCCTTTACTTTGGGTTATGGATTACAACTCTGGCTATAACTATGAACTAGAGCCAGTAAAAACTCCGGCTAAATAAATTAGTACGGTGCCAGGCTTTGAACTTGCCTGGCAAAGCTGCTAGAAGCTCCTTTCTTATACTTTAATGAGGAGGGGTTAATGAAATTAGTTTCATGGAACGTGAATGGCATTCGTGCAGCTGCTAAAAAAGGCTTTCTGACCTGGCTTGAGCAGTGTGAGGCAGACATTATTGGTTTGCAGGAAGTGCGTGCGCTCAGCCATCAAATACCAGAAGATCTGGTCAGCCCTTCAGGGTTTCATGCACATTTTTTTGCGGGAAAAAAACCTGGATATAGTGGGGTCGGGCTTTACAGTCGACTGCCTGTTGATTTTATTGAAAGCGAATTCGGTGAGCCTCGGTTTGATCATGAAGGGCGCATTCAGATTGCACATTTTGGAAAATTGCTCGTGGCTAACGTCTACTTTCCTAACGGCAAAGGCAAAGATGGTGATAATAGCCGCATTCCCTATAAATTAGACTTCTATCGTTATCTTTTTGATATTTTACAAAAAAAACAAAGCGAAGGTTTTCGCATTATCGTGATGGGTGATTACAATACTGCGCATCAAGAAATTGATTTGGCTCGTCCCAAAGAAAATAGGGAAGTCAGTGGTTTTTGTCAGAATGAGCGCGATGAAATTACCAGATGGCTTGATGCAGGCTATGTCGACAGCTATCGGCATTTTCATGAAGATAAAGCGCAACGTTATACCTGGTGGAGCCAGCGAGCCGGCGCACGCCAGCGCAATGTTGGGTGGCGCATAGACTATCTGTTGGCAAATGCAGCGGCAGCTCCCTTCATGCTGAGCGGCGATATTCATCCTGAAGTGTTAGGCTCAGACCACTGCCCGGTCAGCTTAGTTGTCGATGATAAAATTATTCAGCCTTGAAATTGATCTTAGATGCGGCCAGGTGTTAGATTGGAAGCTAACTCCTTTGCCAAGGGCATAATTTTGAGAAACTTCCCCCATCGACAAAGGGGGATTGAGCGGGATTTTACGAGGCTAATACACGATAAATCCCTCTGTGTCTCCCTTTAAAAAAGGGAGAGATAGCGCGCTTCGCAGCCCGTAGAATTATGCAACAACGCTTTTAAAAAAGGGGGAATTGCCTGGTCTGGTCTTGAGGGAAAGGATACGCCTATGAATTTTGATATCATCGATCTTCCATCGGAAAATATGAGTGAGCGAGGAGAAGCTCAAATTTCTTTGATCATTGCCCACTGCATTGGTTTGGATTTTATGGGGTCTTTGAGGACACTCACAAAAAGTAGCGCTGCTGGTGGGGGTGGTGTCAGTGCTCATTATTTTATCCCTCAAATAAGTGGCCAGGAAATCGTAAAATGCCACGCCGACATGTTGCCGAGTCTAGAGTTTAGATATCCTGAGCAGGTTCCCGTATTTCGCCTAGTGAGGGAAAAAAATCAGGCCTGGCATGCGGGCGCCAGCAGTTGGCAGTATTTTAACGAACAACCAGGTCGTGCGCAAAATCTCAATGCGAGCACGATTGGTATTGAATTTCATTCGCCGGGCTATGCCAAAGGTGATGGCAGCGATTTATATTTTTTTGAGAATTTTTCTGATGAGCAAATTAAAACCGGATGCGCTTTGATCAAAGAAATTTGTCAGCGATGGTCGCTGCCTTTGACCCGAGTGCTTGCTCACTCAGATATTGCTCCTTTACGTAAAACTGATCCTGGCGCTTATTTTCCTTGGGAGTTTTTGGCTGCTCAGGGTCTTGGTTTATGGTGGGAATCGGCAGAGACTCTTCCGCCTTTAGCGGGCATTAACAGAGTGAGCTATGTTCAAGAACGACTCAATAGTTTGGGTTATGATTGCCCCCAAAGTGATGTGCTTGATGAGCATACCCAAAAAGTAATCACTGCATTTAGATTGCACTTTATGCAAGACAGTTGGAGAATTGACGACAAAAGCGATGCCGTAGCTCTCAATGGCGTTATCGACGATGCACTGCTGCTCAAACTCGCTGGTATTAAGGAGTAAATAGATAAACAAAAGCAGCTGCCAAACCTAAAGCGACAAAAGCACCGACGGCAAGCATACAATATTCCGCGTTGCCAATAATATGTTCAGGAGCCAAAGCGGATGAAAAGTTGTTTTCTTTTTGCGTTATCTCGTTAAGCTTAAAAGCTGCAATGTTTGACTGGGGTGTTGGATTATAAAGCAGTTTGTCCCTGGATTTATTTTTTTGCTGTTCTAAATCTACTTGGGAATTTAAAGCGGCATTGTCGTTGGTGTTGCAGTATTTTAATTGAATGGAGCCAATGACGATTTCGTCCAAATCTGAAAGTAAGACAGTATTTTCAACGGGTGTTCCGTTAATGAGTATTTTGTTATTGCCATCTAAACTTTCGATGCTCAGACCGGTCCAGTCACGAACTATTTTGGCATGATGTTTTGAAACACTCGCATCATCTATAATAATGTCGCAAACAGAGTCTCTTCCCATGACCAGCTGGTGAACATCGTCGGGAATGCTAATGCGTTTTCCTTCTTGTTTGCCGTTGCAGAAAAGCAAAGAGCAATGCGCTATGGTCTGCTTGTCGCTGCTCAGCAGTTCTTGAACCATCTTTCGGGCGATGATAGCCGTTTCTTCTTTGACAAAAGACCCTAATTGATTGCGAATGATCTCCACGCTGATAGTTGCCGTGGCCATACGAATTCGGTCTTCATTTCTCAACTCTAAAATTTTCTGTGGGATTAAAGCCTGTTCATTGACCAAGGTACCATGTTTTGAATTTAAATCTTCTATGAACCATGCGCCTTGTTCAAAAAAAATAACCGCGTGTTTACGACTTATAGCGTCAGATGGTATGCGTAAATCGCTGTCTTTTTCTCGACCTATAGTTATTCGCTCTTTGTCGAACGCTAATTGATACTGCGAAACAGCATCGTTTTGTTTGACTTTAATATTGAGTTTTATAGGCATAGACTTATCCATTTATTATTGAATGGCCACAAGTACTTGCTTACAATCTTCGATATGAGATTTGAGCTTGTGCTCGCTGTCACATTCTAAAAATGCCCGACAATTTTTTCCGGCAAGTACGCCATTGTAGAGTTGTTTAAAGTGCATTGCTAAGCTGTAATGTGCCGCACACAACTTAGGATTAAGTTTTGCGGCATGTCCACATTGTATAGTTGCTTCATTATCCATGCCATGCTCATAGAGTGCCTGACTGTAAGCGTAGCGCAGCATTGCGTTGTGTGGATCTTGACTGATTTTTTGGGCGAATTGTGCTAGTGCGCTGGTCTGCAAATTGCTATTTGCTTGCGCCTCTTGCAACCCATTAATGCAACGATTATTATTCTTGTTCACTCCTA
>Ga0206960_1034_pt1 | contig 35127 bp, 29 predicted proteins | sample Alteio_BWOrgHeat_29_FD_153255 | JGI IMG/M metagenome (GOLD analysis project Ga0206960, IMG submission 153255) | Enriched cells from forest soil in Barre Woods Harvard Forest LTER site, Petersham, Massachusetts, United States -... | ecosystem: Environmental > Terrestrial > Soil > Temperate forest >... | reverse complement strand
AGATCAGCTCGATGAAAGACTTGCTCCCGATTTTAGAAAAAGTCGTTCAGAAGTCAAAGCCCCTCATGATTATTGCTGAAGAAGTTGAAGGCGAAGCGCTTGCAACTCTCGTGGTCAATAAACTACGTGGCACTTTGCACGTCGCTGCTGTGAAAGCCCCAGGCTTCGGCGACCGTCGTAAAGAAATGCTCGAAGATCTTGCCACTCTCACCGGTGGAAAAGTGATCTCAGAAGAAATGGGCCATAAACTCGAGGCGACTCGCCTTGAAGACCTTGGCCAAATCACAATCGATAAAGACAACACGACGATCGTTGACGGCGCAGGCAAAAAGGCTGAAGTCGAAGCTCGCGTGAAAACGATTCGTGGTCAGATCGAAGAAACAACTTCAGACTATGATCGCGAAAAGCTTCAAGAGCGTTTGGCGAAATTGGTCGGCGGTGTGGCTGTCGTCAACGTCGGTGCAGCAACCGAAGTTGAAATGAAAGAAAAGAAAGCACGCGTTGAAGATGCATTGAATGCAACTCGCGCTGCTGTCGAAGAAGGCATTGTTCCAGGCGGCGGAACAGCTTTGCTTCGCGCCACAAAAGTTCTTGAGGGTGTTAAAGGCCTCAATGCAGAACAAAAAGCAGGCGTTGCAATCGTGAAACGCGCTCTTGAAGAGCCGGTTCGTCAGATTGCAGGCAACGCAGGTTTCGAAGGTTCGATCGTGGTCGACAAGATTTTGTCGAACCCAAGCGCGAACTTCGGCTTCAATGCTCTGACAGAAGAGTATGAAGACCTCCTTGCAGCCGGTGTTATTGACCCCGCTAAGGTTGCTCGCTGTGCACTTCAAAACGCAGCGAGTGTTGCGAGTTTGATGCTCACAACCGAAACCTTAATCGCTGAAAAGCCAAAACGTGAGTCTGGCGGAATGTCAGGCGGCGGTGGTGGTATGGGCGGTATGGGTGGCATGGGCGACATGATGTAATCAGCCTAAGCTGAAATTTAGAGGCCCTGGGATCGAAAGATCTCAGGGCTTTTTTTTATTTGTTCAGGGTCTTGTGGTACCTTTAACTTATGGTAGCGAAGAAGAAATCTCAGAAAAAACCTACTCGCACCAAAAAGAAAAAATCTGTAAGTAAAAAACCATTAAATAAAAAAACGGCTCGTCGCACTCGCTCTGTATCATTGAGCGAGTTATCGAATGACAGATGGGTGAAATGCATTTTACTGGGTGGCAAAGTGCGTGCGATCGCAATCGACGCTACAAGTTAAGTGCGCGACTTGCAAAAACGACACCGATTGAGCCAGCAGGCCACACAGGCTGTGGGCGAGGCCGCAATCGGTGCACTTCTCATCGCTTCTTATTGTAAGCAAAAAGAACGTGTGAACCTCAACATTCAAGGAGACGGCGCCTTTTCACAAGCATTAGTAGATGCTTATCCGGATGGCTCTGTTCGAGGCTATATCATCGAACGCAAGAAGGTGAATTACTCGAAGTTCAGCCACGATCATGGGTATTGGGGATCAGGTCTTTTATCTGTGCTTCGTACGAAAGAAAGCGAAGACCGACCTTATATCGGAACGGTTCCGCTCATCACTGGGCATCTCGCTAAGGATCTTACTTTTTACTGGGTTCAGAGTGAGCAAATTCCGTCTGCGGTGGGCCTCGGTGTTTTCGTGAAAGGCAAACAAGTTAAAGCCGCTGGCGGATTTCTAGTACAAGCCATGCCAGGGGCAGAAGATGCTGAAGTTCGAATGATCCAACAACACATTCAGAACATGCAGAGCTTTCGAGATGTGATGTTGAATGGGAGTAGCCCGACCCAGCTTTTATCTGAAATTTTTCAAGACAATCACTTTACACTCGTTGAAGAGCGACAAATCAAATTCACTTGTAGCTGCTCAAGAGAAAGAGTCGAACGCAGTCTGGCCTTGATTGGCGTTGAAGAGCTCGGCGCAATTATTAAAGAAGAAGGCCGCGCCACAGTAAAGTGCGACTTTTGTTCAAAAGAATACGTTGTTGAAAAGAAGGCGCTGACTCAAATGATCGAAAGAAGTAAGAAGAGTTCTTAGAACGTCATTCCAGCATGAATTAAAAAGTCGGTGTAAGTTCCACCTAGAGCAACATTTCCTGCTGAAGTTTGCTTCGTGGTTCCGAAGACGTCGTGGAATGTCAGACTTGCTCCAAAGAAAAGATCTTTGGTGAGCAGAAGTGATACGCCAGGGCCTGCGTGAATTCCAAAGAGAACAGCAGAAATTGAATTCGTTGGAGTGATCTGCATATTTGGGCGGTAAAAGCCCAGGCCCACTGATGCGTAAGGAATAATTTTGTCATACCAAGTGAGGTTTGTACGAAGGCCAGTGGTCAGCGAGGTCATCGAAAACTTACCGTCTGAATGGTCAGAGTAGCCAAGTGCAGAGTCAAAGCCGAAAATATCGCTTACGCCATAGGTGTAGTGCATTTGGTAGCGAATCGAGTCGTTGTACTTATCACCGAGATCACCCATTAAAAAGGCTTGGCCGAGTTCTAGTGACACGTTGTGAGTGCCTGGAGCAAAGGGTGTTAAGTCGTTTGAACGGCTTCGCTTGACTCTTCGGGTAGATGTATTTGTTGTGTCGTCATCTGATGAAGGTCGTGAGATTGGCCAGCTGTTGCTGGATGACCACTGGCTTTGTGATGAGGTTGCTGCTTGAGTCGTGATGGATGCACTCATTGCGAAAAGAATCGCAGCGAATGTAGAGCCGAATGCCTGACCGCGAGAAATCCGTCCATGGATCTTCATCTTAAATGTTCTCCAGTTACGCAGGTATTTGTTACGTCACAGACGCAGCCTGCGTTCCAAGAAAGTGTACCTTTTTTTTGTGGGAATTAAACCAGTCAATTACTTGACAGCCGGGTAACCGACCCCGGTCCAATTCCCACAAATATAAAAGATTTACTGATTGAGAACGGCGCCGGCGCCAGCTGAAGCGGCGGGAGCGTCGAACTTCGTCAACTCTGAGCTCATCTTCGCTTGGATATAGCCCGAGAATGAGCCATCGCCATTGCGAATGATTTCCTTCAAAAGGTCGACTGAAGGCTGAATCTTAGCCTTACGCTCAGTTTCATAGAGAAGCTGAGTGAGTGTCGCTGCTGTAATGTCGTTCTTGGTTTTGTTGTCGATGACTCGAAGATCTTCCCCTGCTTTGATCATCTTCGCGATTTCATCAAGAGTCACATAGCTCGACTCATGAGTGTCGTACAATTTACGGTTCTGATACCGCTTAATAATTTTCACTTCTTTCATATTTCCCCCTTTGTCTTAACTGCCCAGTTGTTAAAGGTCGTACCGGTTAATGCTTGGGTCAATTCATGGGCCGAAACGAGTTGAGAGGGATAAGTAAGCAGATTATGTGCAGATATACGCAGAACCAAGCTCCACCTCTCTCTCACTATTTGACGCTACGTCCCTGCTGGCCCCCACCAGCACTTTAGCGTCAAAACCCTAACACTGACTGCTCACGTAAGGTCATTCTGACCTACACTCCTTGAGCAGTGCCACTACGTGTCATGGGCACTCTTTAAGCGAAATAACAACCCGCCGCACTAAAGTCAAGACTCCTATTGACTCCGCGCAAGAAAGTTTCAGTTTTCGAAGCCAAACGTCGATTCGTTCTCTAAGAGGGGGGCGATCTAATATGACGCCACGTATCATTTTAATCGGTTTTCTGAGTTTTGCAGCAGCGGCCTGTGCGACTCCAGGCACTCATACTTCAGATGAACGACCCATTGCCCAAGATGAGGCACCTAGAGTGACCTCAAACCAATTTAATGCGGCGTCCGGTGATACTCCAGCAAGTGCTGAATATCATTTCAGTTTAGCTCAAGCGTACGTCGCTGAAGGCAACCCCGATCGAGCGATTGAAGAGTTTAAGGCTGTGCTGATGTATGACCCTCAATCGTCTTTGGTCTATGCCCGTCTTGCAGCAGAGTATGTGAAAAAAGGAATGATGAGCCAAGCGATGGAAGCGTGCAAAGAAGCTTTGAATCGCGATCCAAAATACACCGACGCACGACTGATGCTTGCAGGACTTTATTCAACCACGCACGAAACAGATCTTGCCGTTACTGAATACGACCGAGTTTTAAAAACTGACCCGACGCATGAAGAAGCTAATATTTATAAGGCGCAAGTTTTAATTGAAGACAATCGTTCAGGCGAAGCAGCAGCGGGCTTAAACAAATATTTGAAGGTCAATCCGGGTTCTGTTTTGGGATGGTACTACTTAGGCCGTGCTGAGCAGCAGCAAGAACACATCAATGAAGCCATCGTAGCATTCAGGCGCGCATGGAAAGCTCAAGAAGGTTTTGTACAGGCTGCGCAAGCACTCGCCTATCTTTATGAGTCACAAGGTCAAAACGATAAAGCGATGCAGGTCTATCGTGAATTGTTTGATGCGAGTGGTGATGTCACTTCTGCCAACAGAATTTCAACGCTCTTGCTTAAAAACGGAAAATTTCAAGAAGCACTGCCTTACCTTCAGGCGATGCTTCAGGCTGATCCTGAAGATCTCAATGTAAGAGTGAAGTTGGGGTTGATTGATCTTGAGCTCAAGCGTTTTGATGAGGCTGAGGCTGAGTTCAAACAGATTCTTGCAAAAAACCCTGAGTCAGACCGAGTTCAGTTCTATCTCGCAAGCCTTTACGAAGAAAAAAAGGATCTCGATCAAGCGATCGCAACTTACCGATCGATTCCAACCGATTCACGTTTTTTTGAAGAGTCTAATTTGCATTCAGCTTTCTTATTGAAACAGGCCGGTCGAGATGCTGAAGCCAAAGCACAGATTGAGCAAGCGATTGTAAAATCTCCGAAAGTGCCTGGTTTTTATCTTTTCGAAGCAAGTATGGAAGACGAAGATAAGAACGTCGTGGGTGCGATCAAGGTTCTTGAGACGGCACTCGACCACTTTCCAGACAATGAAAAAGTTCGTTATTATTTAGGAAGTCTGTATGACCGTCAGGGCAATGTGAGCAAAAGTCTTTTCCACATGGAGACGGTGATTGCGAACAATCCTGAAAACGTCGATGCACTCAATTATGTGGCATACACTTGGACGACCCAAGGTATTCGGCTGAATGATGCTGAAAAGCTTCTGAAAAGAGCGCTCAGTTTGAGCCCAAACAATGGCTATATTCGTGACAGTTGGGGCTGGTATCTCTTTACTCGGGGCCGTTTGCCTGAGGCTGTTGTGGAGTTAGAGAGAGCTGCGCGCTTGAAGCCTGATGAACCTGTCATTTTGGAACATTTAGCGGACGCTTACGTCAAAGCGAATTTGAGACAGAAAGCGCTTCAACAGTATCGTGACGCAGTTCGTTTTGCTGATGCTGATTTACGAATGAAGCTTGAAGGAAAGATCACGAATCTGCTGCATGACTTTGCTGACGGCGGTAAATCTTCGTCGACGACTTCAGAGCGCCACCCTGCTTCAACGCCATAAGGATCGGACCTTTCCGTTCGCTTGCTGATTTTGCTCTAAAATGGCACGCTAACCTCATGCCTTCTTATTCTCGACTGACATGGGTTGCGCTTTTATCGACATTGTTTTGTGCGTGTGCAACGACCCCAGTTCGCCGCACTGAAGCAGAGCAGCGGCAGGCCTTTTCAGAAATTTGCAGTATCGGTCGTGGAAACCAAGAAGTGATGGGTTCAGTCTGGATGAAGGTCGAAACGCCAGATGAAAAAGGACAGTTTCCGGCTCAGCTCAAGGCTGCGAATTCAGGTCAACTCAATATGGAAATCACAAACCTTGTGGGCGGGGTTGAGGCCACACTAAAGATTCATGACGGACATTATGAGGTGAAATGGACAGGTCGAGAGCAGGTCGTTGAAAAAGGAACCGGTCAGTGGAGGGGAATCCCTTTGGCTTGGGCGGTCGATTTGTTTTTGGGCCGTATTCCATGCCCCGTGACGAAAGGAGAAAGACGAGCTTTGAAAGTGGAGCTCGATCAAGGCCCAGAGGGTCAGCTCATTGTTCGAGCCCTTTATGCTTCACATCAAACGCAATGGACAGAGACTTTTGAATACGAGATGAAGACTTGGGCCGGCAAGCCTTGGCCCGTGCATTTAAATTGGAAAAAACAAGGCCCTGGGCCTACACAAGTGAGTTTTGATTTTGAGGATCCGTCGGATCACGATGCAGGTCCGCAGAAATGGTCTGCAGTTTCAGACTCTGGAGAAGTGAAGATTCGATGGAAAGACCGCAGCGTTTCTCCTTAAAAAATTTATTTATTTTGATCAGTTTTGCACTGATTTTTTTTTCTTGTCGAAAAGATGAAGTCGTTTCGCCTTTAGGGCGAATTCGGTTAGCGATACCTGAGAAAATACTTTCTCTCGACCCTGCTCAAGCGGATGATTATTATTCAGCCACAGAAACCTCTAAAACTTATGAAGGCCTTCTTCGATATGACTATGTTGCGCGTCCGTATCGTCTCGTTCCAGCGATAGCTGAAAAGATGCCTGAAGTGAGTGCTGATGGAAAAACGATTCGCATTCAACTGAAATCTAAAATTTATTTTCAAGATGATCCTTGTTTTAAAAAAACAGGAGAAAACTCGGAAGGTAAGGGCAGGACCGTCACTTCTGCAGACTTTATTTACTCGATTTTAAGAATTGCAGACCCAAAGAAAAATTCACCCTTGTGGCGTTCACTCGACGGAAAAATCGCAGGTCTAAATGATTGGAGAATGCTTGCTCTATCGTTTGGTAAGGCCGATTACTCAAAATCGATTGAGGGACTGAGAGCAGTTGATGCGCTTACACTCGAAATTCGGTTGACCGAGCCGAATCGACCTTTTTTAAACCTTTTAGCATTGCCTGTAACTTATGTTGTTCCAAAAGAGGCTGATGATTATTACGGGCAGCGCATACAAAAAAATCCGGTTGGAACAGGCCCTTATCGACTCAATCGAGAAGCCTCTGATCTGAATTCACTTTTGATTTGGGAAGCGAACCCAGGATATCGAATAGAGCAGGTGCCTGTAACCGAATCAGGATTTGCAGCAAATCAACATGCCCCACTGATTCCACGAATTGAAGTGCGAGTGGTTAAAGATGAATCAGAACGTTGGCGAATGTTTATGTCTTCAGAGCTTGATTTGATTGATTTGCCTAAAGGTGAAGCAAAAGAGGTACTGACTTCTGGCAAAGATCTTTTGCCCACTTACCAACGAAAGGGTTATCGACTTTATAAAACACCTTCATTTGCTTTGGCCTATCAGGCCTTTAACTTTCTTAATCCAGTGCTGGGTAAAAGCAAGGGTGTGCGCCAGGCTTTGAGTCTAACGGTTCAGCCTGAGTCGTTGATCGATCTTTTATATTATGGTTTTGCAAGTCCGGCATCGGTTCCCATTCCGCCCGGACTTTTTACTTTTGCGAAGCCACTGAATAGCCCTTATCGAAGATTTGATCTCGCACGTGCGCGCGCTCTCATTAGAGATGCGGGCTATCTTGAGGGAGAAGGGTTTCCGGCTTTAGATTACTTGGATTACGGAAGCGCATCGAGTTCTGGAGTTTCTCCGCTGGCTGATTTTCTAAAAAAATCGCTGCAGGCCATTAATGTGAACTTAGTGGTGAGGTCAGCAGAGTGGGAGACTTATCTCAAGCTGATTCGTTCACATGGAGCAGCGATCTGGAGCGGGGTTTGGAGAGCAGAATATCCTGATCCTGAGGCCTTTTTTCAGGCCTTTTACAGTCGAAACATTTCAAGTGGAGCAAACGAATCGGCCTTTAAAAATGCTGAATACGACGCACTTTACGAGAAACTGATGAAAGAGCCGGGGGGGCCCGCATTAGAGCCCATATACCGAAAACTGACTGAGATTTTGATAGAAGAATGCCCTTGGATTTGGGAGATTCACCCCATGCATTTCACTTTGGTGCAGCCGTGGGTTCGAAATTTTGTTCCACACGAATTCGATGGATCGAGTATTCGATTTTGGAAGGTCGAACCTCGATGAGCTCACTTCTTACTGTTAAAGGGCTATCGACAGCATTTCTAGCTGATAGGGGTTGGATGAATGCAGTTGAAGATGTGAGCTTTCAAGTCGACTCAGGAAAAACACTCTGTCTTGTGGGCGAATCAGGATGCGGTAAAAGCGCAACGGCCCTTTCTATTATGGGATTGCTTCCTGCTGGAAACGGAAAAATTACGGCAGGTCATATTTTTTATTCGGGCCAAGATCTTGTTCATTTTTCTAATCGTAAAATGAGAGAGATCAGAGGGCGAGAAATCGCCATGATTTTTCAAGAGCCCATGACTTCGCTGAACCCGGTGTTTACGATTGGCAATCAAGTGCGCGAAGCGATTGCTTTGCATGAAGACCTCTCTCGATCTGAAATTCGAAATCGTACGGTCGAACTGCTGAAGCAAGTGGGTTTATCGTCACCTGAAAAACGAGTAGACGATTACCCTCATCAGCTTTCAGGCGGCATGCGCCAAAGAGTGATGATTGCTATGGCGCTCAGCTGTAATCCAAAAATTTTGATCGCAGATGAACCGACTACGGCGCTTGATGTGACGGTACAGGCACAGATTTTATCTTTGCTTAAAGAACTTCAACAAAAACTCGACATGACTATGATTTTAATCACTCATGATTTAGGTGTTGTTGCTGAGATGGCGCATGATGTGGCTGTGATGTATGCAGGTCAGATAGTGGAATCGGGCCCGGTTCGTGAAATTTTTAAAAACCCTTCGCATCCTTATACGCGAGGCTTGTTGCAGAGTGTGCCGCGTTTATCAGATTTAAACTCTCCGGCTCGAAAATCCACCCGTCTTCAGGCGATTCCAGGAATCGTACCTTCACTGCACGAGCTGCCACAGGGCTGTCGATTTCAGGACCGATGTTCTTATGTGGGGTTCGACTGTAAGCAATCGATGCCTGCATTGAATGTAAGGTCTAAAAAGTCTGAACACAGTGTGAGATGCCTGAGAGAACTTAAAGAGTGGACACCATGAGCATGACGCCACCCCTTTTAAGCGTACGAAACCTCTCCAAATCATTTCAAATACAAAGAGGCTTGTTAGGTAGAAGTGTGAGCCGTCTACAAGCCGTTGATGGTGTTTCTTTCGATTTATTCAAGGGTGAGACCTTGGGCTTGGTGGGCGAGTCGGGCTCTGGCAAGTCTACTCTTGGTCGCTGCCTACTTCGATTGATGGAGGCTGATTCGGGTGAAGTTGTTTTTGACGGCATTCATCTTTCTCAGCTTTCTGCCCACGAAATGCGGTCGATGCGCAAGCGAATGCAAATTATTTTTCAAGACCCTTATTCGTCATTGAACCCAAGAATGACAGTTAAAGATATTTTATCTGAGCCGCTTGAGATTCACGGTCTCTATCGTGAGCGGAACTTGAGAGAGAAAAGAATTTATGAGCTTTTAGATCTCTGCGGTCTTCGTCGTGAATCGATTCAAAAATACCCCCACGAATTTTCAGGCGGTCAAAGACAGAGAATCTGTATCGCTAGAGCTTTAGCTGTAGAGCCTGATTTTATTGTTTGCGACGAACCCGTTTCAGCACTGGATGTATCGATTCAGGCTCAGATTATTAATCTTCTGCAAGACCTTCAAAAAGATTTAGGTTTGACCTACTTGTTTATCGCGCATGATTTAAAAGTCGTTGAACACATCTCGAGTCGAGTGGCCGTCATGTACTTTGGTAAAATTGTTGAATCAGCAGATGCAGATGAACTTTATAGAAACCCTAAACACCCTTACACGCAGGCCTTGTTGTCTTCGATTCCGGTTTTAGACCCAGACGCCAAACACACGAAAATCGTGTTGCCCGGAGACCCTCCGTCACCTCTTTCGCCACCGATGGGTTGCTCTTTTCATAAGCGTTGTATTAAGGCTCAGGCTGTTTGTTCTGAGAAGCGTCCGAATCTTGACGATTTAAAAGTTCAGGGTCGTGTAAAACCGCATCTAGCCGCGTGTCATTTTGCAAAATGATGCGCATTAATACGATCTAACCCCTTTACTTGATTCAAGAATATTCCGATCTGTAGGGATGGGGACCTGAGTGTCAGGCCCCCTTATAGGGTTCGGAGACGAGATGAAATTCTCTCTGCACAAGTTAAAAAAAGAAGCCGCGGATCAGCTGAGGGCTATTCCGTTGAAGCTCATTCGCCCTTTTCAAATTCTTGCGGCGCCTGTGTATGTATTTTTTGAAAAGAACGAAAGATTTGTACCCGTCAAAGCACCCTTGAGTTATTTTCTTCCAGTCGAGCTAGAAAAATTTCAGGCATTGAAACAAGTTTATATTTCTAACTTTGTCGAGCGAGTTGCACCCTATCAACAGGCAGGTGAAGCGATTCGAAAATTGTTCTCATGTTTTGAAAAACATGTTCTTAAAACAAATAAAGGTGAGAGAGAGGTTCTACTTCCACTTTCATCGTCCGAATTGAGTTCGGCCGCATTAAAAATTATCGCTCCACTTTGGGGTGAGAGCCGAGCGATCGAACCTTTCTTTTTGAGTTTTTTCGCCGAAGAAGTTTGTGGACCATTGAGTGCGGACCTCATTCAATCGATCAGTGAAAAAGATCCTGATCTTTATGAACTTGCGCTACTGAGAAGTGGTCTTATTGTTTTTTGGGCCCTTCAACTTGGATATGTCGATCAAGAGTTTTTAACTGCATTACGTGTAAAAGTTTTTAATTGGACACTTGGCCGATCGGAGCGGAGAACGATTGGATCTGAAACTGATGAAATGATCAGAGGGGTTTTTGAGTGCTCAACGCTAGAAAGTGCTTCATCACCCGTTTTACTGGATCAGCTTTTAAAACAAGGAAAAATCGGTCGTAAGCTCAGCGCACGAGTAAAAAAGATCGAATCCTACTTAGCAGAAAAAGTTATAGCCACCGCTACTGTATTTGGAGAAGGAGGAATTTGTGTCAACAAATAACTCTAACTTCGGAATTGCAAGCGATGTTACAAGTGAAGATACCATTTACTATGAAAATATAAGTCAACCCTTGCAAGTCGGCCGTGTTGTGGATGCCTTAATCGCTGTGGTCGAAGATCGATCATTAGATTTAAGTCGAGTCGGCGCAGCATTGAGCTTACTCTTGAGTGCCGGACTTGCTGCACGTTTTAAAAATGAAGAGGGAAAGTCACCCGACCCGATTCTCGTTGAGTTTTCATTTAAAAATAAAAAAATAATTACATCGGCTCTGATTCAATGTGGGCCAGATATTTATTTAGAATGGCAAAACCAGGTGAAGTCTGATCAAGGGACCCACTTGTGGTCACGGTTGCAAACTTTAGCTTCAAGAGTTCGTTTAAGGGGCGAGAATCAAAGCCATCGCATTGAAGTCACATTATTTTTCGATTTCAGCCAAGAGTCTAATGAAAATACACCGATTGAAAATTTAATCTTCGGAGATCAGACAACGCCAGCTTCTGTTGACTCCGCTCAGTATCAAGAACTTGCTGATGTTGAGTTTGTAAGTAATACGTCACAGTCTACAGTTGATTCAACACCGTTAAAACAAATCTTAGATGTGGTTGCTGACTCACAAAAGGCAGAGGAATCGATAAAATTTTCTTCGGCTGGATCCATTGAAGAGTCGACTGCTTTGGTAAAGGGCGCTTATGAGAACAACGATGACTTCAAGAAAGTCGTTGAGGGAAAACTAGAAGAGCCAGACTTTGCTGAAAAGCTCATTAAATCGATGCCTGAAGAGCAGGTCGTTCAAGTTTTGTCAGGTGGGGGCTTACCTGAAGACGAGCTCGCACAGGTTATTATGCGTGGAGCACCCCCAGCACAATTGGCAGAGACACTGATTCGCACATTACCTGGACAAGAAATTGTACGGATAATGAAAGAAGGACTTTCTAAAGAAGACTTTTTAAAGTTCTTACAAGAAAATTTGAAGCCGGATTCGGGGGGCGAAGGCGGATTGGATTTGAAAGACATCCTTTCGAAGCTCGATCGACTAGACGCGGTTGAAGTACCTGCAGAACCATGGGTTCCTACTTATGAAAAAGCAAGTCAAAGTCAGGTTGATTTTATACAAGGTGTTGAAACCCCAGTGGCAGAGGTTAGAAAAGTTCTGTCAGGGGGACTACCTCCCGACGTTGTTGATGCGGTTTTCAGCGGAAAACTAGACCCAAGTACCATTGCAGAAGAGCTCACTCGGATCATTAGTGATCCAGTTCAAGCTAAGCAAGTCGCGGAAACTCTTTTAAGCCGTGTATCGAGTGAGTCAGCTCAAAAAGACACCGAACAAGAAAGTGAACAAGAACTTCCGAAAAAGGTTCAAGTAGAAGAGACAGCTCAGTCTGTTGTCGCCAAGTCTGACCCCAAATCAAAAACAGAGACCGCTGAGACTAAAACTACGGTTGAGTCAAAAAAATCAGATAAGGCACAGCAAAATGAAAAACAACCGAACAAAGAGGTGCATTCAAGAGCAGACGCTAAGTATGAGCTGACGATTGCTGCACTCACTCAAACTAGAAAAAGACTAGAAGGCAAACTCTCTAGTTCAGAGAAGGCGTTAACGTTTTATCAAAAAAGAATCAAAGAGCTCGAGGAAAAGATTAGAACAGCGGCTAGCGTGGCCAAGAGTGAAACATCCAAAACAAAACGAAGTGCAGCTAGTTCCGTAGAAGAAAGCCAGCTCGATCATGAAGAGTCAACTGATGGATCGACTTCAGGTGAAAAGAAAACGATCACTCGCGCATCTTTACGTAAATCTAAAGAGAAGTCAGCCGAGAGCCCAACGCTTCAGGGTGATGAGATGCCTATCTCTAAATCAGCAGTTTCCTTGAGTCAGTCTGGTGTCAAGACTGAGACTTCGACCACGGCTGAAGAAGAGACTTTTGTCATCAAAGGCGAAGGCGGAGATGTAGTCGACCAAAGCAAGAATACTATTGGTGGTGTTACTGAACATATCGATACAGCCCAAGGGTCTACAATCATTAAAGGTCATCGCGAAGAAGTGGACCCCTCTGAAGAAGTCATGACGGTTTCAAAGCTTAAAGCCAGCGCTACCCCTGACTCATCAAAGCCGGCAGACAAATCTATTGAATTCTATGCTAAAAAGGCGCGTGAACTTGAACTGCGCTTAAATCAAGCTGAGCAGAAAGAAAAAAGTCTTATTCAAGAGCTGAAAAAAGAGAAGCTCTTGAAGTCAAAAGCGGACGAAACAAAAGACCCAAAAGAATCAGAGAATACTACTGAGCTCGCCTCAGTTGATCCAGTCAGTAAAACCCAAGATAGAAAGCTCGCGCAGAGGCTTCAAGGCAAGGTTCGAGATTTAGAGGGTCAGGTACAACAGCTGACTAAAGAAAAAGAAATACTGATACGCGAAAACAAACAGAAAATTTTAGACCATGGCTCCGAAGCCATTAGCTTAGAGCCAAAGTTAGAACCAGAAGAGTCAACGGAACATGAACAGGTTTCTGGTCGCTCTTCTGATGCGTCTTCATTGGCGGAGCGAAAGCCCGTTCAAGTCTTGAGTGAAAAGGTGAGGTCTCTTGAAACCTCATTGGTAGAGCTTAAAAAAGAACGAGATCAGGCCTTACAAGAAGCTAAGAAAGCAAGAATTGAGGCGGATCGCATTCAAGGTAAGTCGAAATCAAATGAATCGAGCGTTCCAGATCAGGTCACAGAATCTTCTGGTGATGAAATCATACGTCAGGCACCGTCTGATCCTGAAAAGGCGACAACATTTTATCAACAAAAGGTTCAAGAGCTTTCAACTCAAATGAATGCTTTGAGAAAGGCACATGAACTTGAAGTTCAGAATTTAAAGAAAGATCGGCTTGAGAGAGAGACGCCTGAATCTGTGCGTACTGAAACAGCAGCTTCGTCGAGTACACATCAAGATGCAGCACCAGCTGCTACTGAGTCAAGTGAAATGTCTGTGGGTACTGATCGCGTTGTAAAGAGTTTAGAGACATTCCAAAGTGATATTGAACAACTGCGTTCAGAGATGAAAGATGAAAGATCACGTCAACGAGTGGATCAGCTTGTAACGCAGCTTCAAACCAAAAGATCTGAGCTTGATCAAGTCGGAAAAGACCTTTCAACCCAGCTAAAGAAAAAAGAAATTCAGTATAAAAACTCTGAATCTGTTATTCGCGAAGAACTCAGAAAAACGCAAGAGACACTCAATCAGACTCAACTCAATGTTGAGCGCTATAAAGAGCTTACGAATAAGTTACAGAAAGACTCTACCGAGGCAAAATCGAGCGCACTGAACGCAAGTAGTAATGAAACTCAGTTTCGTATGAGAGCAGAGCAAGCAGAGCGTCGAATCCTACAGCTACAGCAAGAACTTGAGCGGGCTGCGCGTCGTTCTGATGTTCAAGTCAAGCAGACCGCAGTCACGGCAGCGAGTAGCAACAAAGAAGCTGAGTTCGCAAAGAAAATTGACTCTATTAACAAGGCAGCTGAGCTGAAAAAGCAAGAGGCAGAGGCACTTAAAAAGAAGTTGGCTGAAAAGTTAGCCCAAGAGGCAGAATACAAGAAAATCATCCATAAGCTTCAAACCGACCTGCGCGTTGCAACCACTAAAAAAGCTGCTTAAAAGTCATTTGATATCGTCATTAAAATAGACTAACTTCACTGGGTCCTTCCTAATAACGTGCTCACGTGGTGGAACTGGTAGACACGCTGGTCTTAGGAACCAGTGTCGTAAGACGTGGGGGTTCGAGTCCCTCCGTGAGCACCATCAAAAAACTTCAAAAGATCTAAGCGGTACTTCTGTCGATCAATAAACATGGCATCGATATGACCGCCTTTAGGGATTACGATCATTTTCTTGGGCGGGTTGGCGAGACTGAATATTTTTTCTCCGAATCGAAGGGGAATAATGGGGTCGCGATCCCCATGAAAAACGAGCAAGGGGATCGGCGAGACTTTCGAAATGTAGTCTTCTGGAGAATAAGCATTTGAGATGAGTACATAAGCCAAGGGCTGAAAGAGCCATGTGATCCAGCTTCGAGACAAGTATTCGGCAGCAATCGATTTGTAATTGTGAAATGAGCTTTCAATGACAACGGCTTTGATTCGGTGACGTTCTTCAGCCGTTAAATCACCGAGCGCTCTGAGAACGACAGCACCCCCTAGGCTTTGCCCGTAAAGAATAAGATCGGGTTCAGCTCCCGCTTTTACTGGTGTGCGCTTCATGATGTAACGAATCGCAGCTAAAGAGTCTTGGTTCAGCCCTTCTTGTGAAGGGTCGCTCTTTGAAGTGCCGTAACCTCTATAATCAAAAGCAAAAAAATCGTATCCAAAATCGGTGAGCCACGCGAGCGCGATGAAGTGCGAGGTCATGTTTTGACCGTTTCCATGAAATTGAATAACAGTCACATGTTTTGGCTTCGTTTGTGATTTGAAATACCAGCCAGTCAGTGGCGTTTGATCTAAGCTTGAAAAGTTAACATCTTCTTTGAAGCCATTTAAAACTTCTGGGTTTTTAATAAAGAACTCATTGCTTGGATGATAAAATAGATGAGAGCAGCCCCATAAACTTGAAAAACTACAACTCAGCAATAAAAGAATGATTTTAATTTTCATTTTTTGAATTTAAATCAGAAGAAACGCGATGCGCTGATGGAGTTCTCCCATTCCGTTTCGTATCGAACGGTTTTAATTCCAAAAGTATAAGTGAGGTCTGGATTCCATCGAAGCTCTGATTGCAGCCTCAACTGACTTGGAAAATAGGAAAACAGCATGTACTGATATTTGGAGTCTATTTTCCAGCCCCAGTGTTCCGTTTTAAATAACATGCCTAAGCTTGGACCCGCTCCGATTCGCTGACCTGACCCGATAAAATGTGCCCAATCGACTTCAGTTTCAAGAAAAGCATAGGGAATAAGATAAGAGCCGAGGTGAGCGGAGTAGCCGAGCCCGTACTCAGCACTGCCCCCAAAGCAAGAATGGTTGTCTTGACAGTTTTTATCGTAAAAACGTTTGAGTCCAAGCTCAAATCGCCATGAAGTGTTTTTAACAAAAGAATCAACCGGGCTCAGTGCCAAGAGTCGAAACAAGTTGAGTTCTTCTGCTTGAAATTGTTTAGGCTCAAAAAGGTATCGAAATTTAAAATTAAAGAACTCAACTTGAGAAATGTCAGGGTAGCCTTGGCCTGCGTCTAGACTATCATGAAGGGCGAAACGCAAATCATATTGCGCGAATCGAACGTTCGATTTGAGTGTACCGCCTTCAAAACCTGTTCGCATAGAACGATGTCCAAGATGAGGGCTTTCTATCGCTGGTGCTGGCACTTCGACCGTTTTACTCGAAACACCGAGCGAAGCACGCGATGCCAACAAAGATTGTCTTTTTTTGCTGATATCTGAACCTTCAACGAGAAGTTCTTTCGCCATTCTGAAGTCATAGTAATCGAGAGCTGTATCTAAAATTTCTGCCTGAGTTTTTTTATCTTGCCCTGACAGGGTTTGCATTTTGTAGTCACTCTGGATGAATTGAGACAGATCATCTTTTTCTTTGGGGTTGAGCTGTTTAAGTCTAGAATAGAATTCAGCTCGTGCAGAGGGGCGATAACTCACCTTTGTCACTAAACCAGGAATGCTCAAGAGAGTTTTAATAGTATCTGAAGGAATAATATAAATTTTAAGATTTTCAGAAATCGGATACCTGGGGGCCGCAGCTTCGATCGCGTAAAGAATCGCGTTGCCGCAATTGAAGAAAAAGTACCAATAGCGATTCCAGTTTGGTCCAAGTTCCCAAATATGGGCAACGAGCATTTCGACTTCATCTGGTGTCAGATTCAAGTCGTAAGACCAAAGGTCTCGAGACTCAAAGTCGTTATATTCTCTGACTTTGTAATAGTAAGGAATCTTACTGTAAGTGCCTCGAAAGAAGCCCATGAGGCCGAATGCTGCGTACAGAATCGGATTTGGCGTCGTGCGTTCTGCTGCGAAATTAATTCCATAATCAAGAAGTTCTTGATGCTCTGACGAAGAGGCGCCTAAGGGACTTTTATTGATTCGAATAAGCGAATGACCAAAGGCCGAGGCGGGGCTATCAAGAAAAAAATTAGAGAAAACAACAGAAACAGATTTTGCACCTAGATTTTTTTTAAACTTATCAAAATCAACACAGTCAATCGGTGGAATTTTTGAAAGGTCGATGTTCAACTTTCTCTTCAAAAAGAGAAAGCGAGCCGGCAATTGGCAGCGAGGGTATTCATGCACGAAAAAAGTTTCGGGTCGCTTGGGGTCAGCTACCAAGGCCGGGTAAGCTCTTTTTTCTGTGGAGAAAAAGGCACGAAGATCGGCTTCGAGTTCGCTACGAGGAGAAGAGCTGCCCTCTTTAGAAATAAAAAAAGTTTCGGTTGAAGCGATATTGCTCGAGTATCCAAAGAGCCCGCTGTCCCAATGGCCGAGCTTAAGCCACTGGTTGTCTTTCCAGAGTTCTTGTTGATTGGCCTGCTTTACGAGCGTTTCAAGATAATCTGAATAAGCGGATGCATGTGCGTAAGGGCTAAGGGAGCAGAACAGAAGTAAAAGAAGTGTAAGGGATTTCACAAAAGAAGATTCAATGAAAACCGCTTCCACCTGACTCGAAAGACAGATGGAAGCGGGTATTTCTTAATTCCTACTGATTAGCTGATTCTGCTGCACTTTCCAGTGAGTGAGTCATCCGTCTTAATCAGATTGATGATCGCGTCTGTCACTTCATTGGGTTGTACTTGGGCACTTGGGAAGATCGTTCCGAAGTTCTTTTGAAGGCTTGAGCCCAAAAGTTCAGAATGATCGTTACAGCCCATCAATGTAGCCAAACTGCTGAGCGTTTCGCCATGGCCACGGGCCACGTCGCTAGCTACAGAGCCTTTATTCGCAAGAATGAAATAATCCATGCGATGAGCCACTTCATTTTCTGTGCTGTCGATACAGTTCGAAGTACCTGAAGTGATGCCAAAGATCTGGGTTCCGCTTGAGCCATTGGTTGTAGCAGCAGAAATTTGGCCGCCGCTTTTTCCGATGACAATGCTTCCGAGACCGCAACCCGCCATGCCGTATGGACGACTCCATTTTGCATGTGCTGCCGCTTTCTTAGCGCCTTCAGCGTGAACTGCGGGTGCTACTACTGCGAACAACATCAATACTGAAAGTAATGTTTTAACTTGTTTCATGATTCTATATTTCCCTTCTCTTCATTATCCGTAGATCTTGCAAGACTTGACGAGTTGCTGATCGCTTTGGATCGTGCCGTCAATTGCCTTGGTGACGTCTGCGCCACTTGATTGAGAACCTGAAAATATTTTGCCGTAGCTCTTCTGCAACGTTGTGTTCAGAAGTTCATTGTCAGAACATTTTAAGATTTTCGAAAGGCTTGCGAGTGTTTCGCCATTGCCTCTTGAGATGTCTTTTTGGAGTGCAGCTTGATTCACAGTAATGAACAGAGCGGCTTCTTCATGCGCATTGGTATCAACGCAATTAGAAGTACCTGAAGTGATTGCAAAGGTTTGACCGAAGTAATCATTGGTCGTTGCTGCAAAAATTTGTACAGGTCCTTTTTGATCTTTGAAGACCAATGCGCCGAGACCGCAACCAGCCGTTCCATAGCCTTCAGCATGCGCAGCTGCTCCGGCAAATACAATTGCCAAAGCCGCGACACTTAATAATCGTCTTTTCATGATTGTTTTTCCTTTTTTAGTTTCTACTACTTGTTTTTTTGTAATATTACATTCAGACCACAAAAGACCAAGTAATTAAGGAGGCTGTTTATGAAATATTTTAATGTAGTTTTGTTGGTTTCATTTTTTGCTGTCACGTCGATCTATGCCGCAGATAAACCTGCCGGAAAAAAGCCTGCAAAGGCTTCGCCTGAGACTTTTCGATGCGAGAAAATGGATGCGAATCTTTCAGGACTCAAAGATAAACTCTTAGTCACTTGCGATCTTGATCGACCGTATTCAATCGCAGCAACAGACAATATCAGCAGCCGAAGCTACACCTATTGCTGTCATTTAAAGTCAGAAGATTGATTTTAGTAATTTAACGCACAGAGTCAAAGAAACTCGAATCGTGCTGTGAAATGTCTTAAGAAGGGCGGCTCATACACGAGTTCCATGCCGCGAATTTTACTCTTTCGAGCTGCCAGTTCAGTGAGTCCCTCGAGAATGTAATCAAAGTGGCTTTGTGTGTAGACTCGGCGTGGAAAAGCGAGACGTACAAGTTCCATGGCCGATGCTTGAAACTTTCCGCCCACTGTTTTTCCGAACATCGCAGACCCGATTTCACAGCCGCGAATTCCTTCAGCGAGGTAGAGCTCACAAACAAGAGCCTGACCCGGAAACCGCTCGGGCGGAATGTTCGGCAAAAAGGATTTCGCATCGATATAGACGGCGTGACCACCCGGGGGCTGAACGGTTGGAATGCCCCTTTTGTTGAGACCTTCAGCCATGTAGCGGCTGACGGCCAATCGATATTCGAGATAATTCTCATCTAAGACTTCTTCAAGGCCGACGGCGAGTGCTTCAAGATCGCGAGCCGCCAAGCCCCCGTAGGTTGGAAAGCCTTCGGTCAAAATCAGCAGGCTTCTCAGTTGATCTAACCAGAGGCCTTTTTTCAGTGCGATAAACCCGCCAATATTGACTAGGCCATCTTTTTTAGCGCTCATCATGCAGCCATCAGCAAGAGAGAAGGTTTCTTGTACTATCTCTTTTACCGATTTTTTCTCTTGGCCTTTTTCGCGTTGCTTGATGAAGAAACTATTCTCTGCAAAGCGGCAGACATCCATAATGAATGGAATACCGTTTTTTCGATAAACTTCAGAGGTGCCACGAATGTTTTCAAGCGAGGCAGGTTGCCCGCCGCCTGTATTGTTTGTAATCGTCAACATACCGAACGGAATTTGGCTTCGGAATTCTTTGCAAAACGCATCGAGGCGAGTGATGTCGATATTGCCTTTAAAGGGATGAGTATTTTTAGGGTCACGGCCTTCAGTAATGACAAGATCGACCGCTTCTCCGCCGGCCTGTTCAATATTTGCACGCGTTGTATCGAAATGATTGTTTGAGGGGATTTTCATGCCAGGCTTAATCAGCGCAGAGCACAAAAGTTTTTCGGCGGCTCGCCCTTGGTGAGTTGGAATCACATAGTTATAGCCGGTGAGATTTTGAACAACTTTTTCAAACTTTTCAAAACTTCGCGAGCCCGCGTAGCTCTCGTCTGCAACCATCATGGCACCCCACTGGGCTGCACTCATTGCGGTTGTGCCTGAGTCGGTGAGAAAATCAAAGGTGACGTCGTTTGCTTTTACGAGAAAAAGATTGAACCCTGCTTTTTCTAAAATACTGAGCCGCTCTTCTCGATTGAGAAATCGAAGAGGTTCAACCACCTTAATTTTAAAAGGTTCAATAATGGTTTTTCGACTCGAATCGGGTTTCATCGGTGGATCCACCATACCCTTGGAGGACGGAAGGATCCACCGTAATTATTTAGTCTTCGAATCCCGTTTTATCTTCGAAGTAATGATTGAGTAAGAACAGGATGGGGTGAAACCCATCTTTCTTCATTTCTTTGTATGCGGCCTTGGCGGTCCATTGTTCGTAGAACACGCGATAAAGCCCGACGATTAAACCCGTGCGATCTTCACCGTGTTGGCAGTGAATAAAAATTGGGTAATTTGCTGGGTTGGCCACGATCTTGAGGATGTCATTCACTTCTTGATCATCGGGTGCCCAAAAGCCCGACATGGGTTTTGAGATCATGTCGATTCCGAGAGATTTAGTAATTTCGGATTCAGCTGCAACGGCATTCGTATCGTCTTCTAAATTCAGATCGGTTCTCACTCCGAGGTCTGAAAGAGCTTTCAGTCCAGCTGCATCAGGACGAGCACCTCGATAAATGCCTGGATCCACGACGCGAAAAGCGGTGATGGGAACATTCGGAGTTGGGTTTGGAGCGGGTGAGGCAAACGCCAAAACATTGACACTGAGGCCAGCCATGGCCAATACGATAAGACCCTTCATTGGACCTTCTTTCTTTAAGCTGCTCGCCTGCCTGGCACAGCTTTAAGAAAGATTGTGTAATAAAAAATGAAGGACTGTCAAATTATATAAGATCACTATAATTAAGCGATGAGTCAATAACTGAGCTGTTTCCAGACTTCTGCGAGACCGTTACTTACGAAAAGGGAATAGTCCAAAAGCGGATACCGATCTTCAATTTCTGATAAAATCTGATTCGATATTTTATCTGTAAGCGCGACACCTCGCTTCGGGTGATGAGCTTTTACAATATCAATGACAGACTCGAGGTATGTTTCTTCGCGATCAATCAAGTCAGTGCTACCTGAACCTCCGCGACCGGTGTGAATGAATTCAGCTTTCATCGCACGAATTTCATCGAGTCGATCGAGCCATTCGTTGAGATGACCGAGTTCAAGCCAGCTGTGAAAACCTTGTGTGATGAGATCACCCACAAAAAGATGTTTCTCATATTGAACGACGACATGAGCGTCGCTGCAGCCCGCGCCTAAAATGTGCAGCTTTACGGTGATTCCTGCCGCACTAATTTCTCTAGATGAAGACCCAAAAGATTCGGGCTTCGGTAACTCAAGCGGGTAATCGGGTTTGAATCGATCGTAAAACCATCCCAGCCTGAGCTTGTGAACAGATGGAATGAGACGAGCGACTTGCTCTGAGGTGATGACTCGAATTCCGCGTTTCTGAAACAAAGCAGTTCCGTTAAATTTATCGGGGTTCGGATGCAGAACGATCGCAAGTTTTGCTTTTTTTCCGGTTACTTTCTCGGCCCAGTCGACCATTTCTTCGGCAGCTGAAAGTAAAAACTGTGTATCGATCAAAATTAAGCCATCTGGCCCTTCGATCCAGTAAGAAGAAGTGCGAAAGCCGTTCCAGCTCGAAACGTAACTGCCCACCCGAGCATCATCACCGCTGAGTGTGACGTTTGCTGTAGGTGGAACCGAACGGTGTGTGGTGCTGGTGCAGCAGCCTGAAAGCAGGGCTACGCAAAGTAAAAAGGGTGCCAGAAAAAAAAGTGAGCGCATAGAGCCTCCTTAGGCGTGAAGATGCGACATCAGAATGCCGCCTGCAACTGAGACGTTCAGTGAGGTGACTTTACCGCGGCTTGGAACTTGGCAAGTCATGTCGCACATTTGTTCAGTGAGTCTTCTCATGCCTTTTTCTTCGTTGCCGAGCACGAGAAGCCAGGGGCGATCGCGTTTGATTTTCTCGAAAGATTCTTTGGCGTGTTCTGAGGTTCCTAAAATCCAAACACCCGCTTCTTTGGCTTTTTCGAGTGCACGTTGCAGGTTGATCTGAAGAGTGAAGGGCACATGCTCAAGCCCACCTGAAGCCACATCATAAACGGTACTTGAAAGGGGCGCTGATCGCTCTTGAGTGAGAATAATACCTCGAGCTCCGAAGAAAGAAGCGGCTCGAAACAAAGCGCCGATATTGTGTGGGTCTTGAATGCAATCAAACGCAAGCCAAAGAGCGCATTCGTTCGGGTCGATTTCTCCTGAAAAAAGTTCTTCAACGGCAAGGGGCTCTCGTTCTTTGACCACAGCGTGAGCGGTGCTTGTGCGGCCGTCGTTTTCATGACCTCGATTGCCTTTGCGACCTTGATCTTCTCGGCGGCCTTGAATTTGAACCGTGATGCCAAGTTTTCGGCCGAGTTTTTCAACTTCAGCCCAAGGGCCGTCGTCAATGCCACTTGAGGCGACGATTTGTAGGCAGTCTTTTGGGCGAGTTTCGAGCACCGCTAAAATACTATGAGGGTTGCGAAGGGTGATGTTCATGCTGAGGCTAACTCTTTCAGAATGGAAGCGATGGCCTCTACTGGCTTTGCAGCTTGAGTAATGGGCCGACCTACAACAATGGCGCTAGCCCCTTGTTGAGCAGCTTCGGCTGGTGTGAGAATGCGGGCTTGGTCTTGCGCGTTTGATCCCGCAGGTCGGATTCCAGGAACCACCGTGTAGAGATCGGGGGCGGCTTTTTGAACGCGACCGATTTCGTGAGCGGAACAAACAATTCCGGTGAGCCCCCAGTGAGCGCCTGCTGCAGCGAGACGCGAAACAGAATCTGAGATTAGGCCCTGAGGTCTTTGACCTGAAACCGCTTCAGCCGTTTTTTTCCAACCGGATTCGTCGAATGAAGTGAGAACAGTGACGCCTAAAACGATTGGAGGCTTTGCGGCTTTTTGAACTTCTTTCATGACCGCCTCAACCATGTCTGACCCGCCTGCAATGTGCAGCGTAAACATTGCAACGCCAAGTTCACAGGCTTGGGCAGCGGCTTTCGTAACAGTATTTGGAATATCGTGAAATTTGAGGTCGAGAAAGACGCGCCCTCCGCCTTGAGTGAGCTTTCGAACAAACTCTGGGCCTGAAGCCATGAAAAGTTCAGAGCCGACTTTCCAGATTACATCCAACTTCTGCGAACGAACGGCTTGAACGAGTTCAAGCGCTTGTTCAGCTTTGGGGTAATCCAACGCTACTATGAGCTCAGTCGCCATCTCAATACGATCTCGCGAAGACCACTTTGACGTTGCCCGTCTTTTTACCGGTGACCATGCAAGGGTTCGGATCTGGAATCGGTTGAAAGTCTTTATCGAGCAGAATGCAGCGAATGGTGGCCTTGGTCTCTTCTTTGACTTTGGCTTCGGCGTCTTTATCGAGACTCCAAGAAGTGATAATGAAGCCACCCGGATTTTCGATCTTCTCTTTGAACTCATCATACGTGCGCACTTCAAAGGTATTGTCTTCGCGATGCTTGCGGGCTCGCTCTAGAAGTCCTTTTTGCATGTCTTGAAGAATCTTAGGAATGCGACCTGCGGCTTCAGCTAAAGGTGTGAAGTCTTTTTTGCCGTCATCTCTTCGAGTGACGACGACTTGGTTTTTGTCTAAGTCGCGAGGGCCGACTTCAATACGAACCGGAATACCAATAAGTTCATATTCAAAAAACTTCCAGCCCGCCTGTTTGCTTTCGTCATCATCGACCAAAACACCGATTTCATAACCGAGATCACTTTTCGCTGCCGTCTTACGAATGTCTTCAGCAAGCTTCTCAGCGGCCTCCATCACTCGGGCCTTCATATCGGGCTTCGGAATAATCGGTACGATCACGACATGGGTTGCTGCCAAGCGTGGAGGCAAAACAAGCCCCTTGTCGTCAGAGTGGGTCATGATCATGGCGCCAATGAGACGAGTTGAGACGCCCCAGCTGGTTTGGAACACATGTTTCTGTTTGCTATCTTTATCCAAAAACTGAGTGCCAAACGCTTTGGCAAAGTTCGAAGCCAAGTTGTGCGACGTTCCGGCTTGCAGAGCCTTCTTGTCTTGCATCATGGCTTCGATGCAGTACGTGCGAAGGGCGCCGGCGAAACGTTCACTGTCGGTTTTCAAACCCGGTAGAACTGGCATAGCCAATAACTCTTCAGCCATTTCGGTGTAGACCTTCAACATGCGACGCGTGAAGAGCTCAGCTTCTTCAGCTGTTGCATGACAAGTGTGGCCTTCTTGCCAGAGAAACTCGGTCGTGCGTAAAAAGAGACGGGTTCGCATTTCCCAGCGCACGACGTTGGCCCATTGATTGATCAGCAGAGGAAGGTCTCGGTACGACTGAACCCACTTTGCAAACATGCTGTTGATGATGGTTTCTGAGGTGGGTCTGACGACGAGCTTTTCTTCTAAGTCTTTAGCGCCGGCATAGGTCACGACTGCACACTGAGGGGCAAAGCCTTCGACGTGTTCGGCTTCCTTTTTTAGAAAGCTCTCTGGGATAAATAGCGGAAAATACGCGTTTTTTACGCCCTGAGCTTTGATGCGGCGGTCCAAATCTTGTTGGATTTTCTCCCAAACCGAATAGCCATTCGGACGAATGACCATGCAGCCTTTGACGGGGCTGTAATCGGCCATTTTGGCCTGCAAAACCACGTCTTGATACCATTGTGAAAAGTCTTCGGACCTAGGAGTAATTTTCTCTGCCATGGGGTACACATAACCTATGCGATCCCCTGAGGAAAAGCTCGATTCGCGCGAAAGCAAAAAGCGCCAGCGTGAACGCTGGGCGATCGTCTTGACCCTGCTTGTTTTCGTGGGATTAACGGTATTGGAGTTCAGGCTCACCCGCGTCTCGAGTTCCTTACCCTTCGTGAACTCGATCTTTTTCTTCGGGTTATTGAACATCAACATCATTTTGCTGATCGGCCTGGTCTGGCTGATTTTTCGTAACATCGGCAAGCTGTTTTTGGAGCGCCGAAGCCGCCTTTTGGGTGCCCGGCTCAAGACCAAGCTCGTGGCCGCTTTTTTGAGCTTTTCGATCATTCCGACCCTGGTCTTGTTTACGATTTCATCGCTGTACATCAATTCAAGCTTCGATAAGTGGTTCTCCATTAAAATTCAGAACACGCTTGAGGCCTCTCTTGAAATCACGCGCGCCTATTATCGAAACGGCGAGCGTATCGCGAACCATTTTGCTGAACACTTATCGAAGCAGCTCAGTACGCGGTTGAAGCCGAGTGAGAATTTGCCTGTGGGTGAGGGCACACTCACTCCACCGCGTTGGGTGCAAACTTATCTCGATGATCAGCGTGAGCTTCTCGCTTTGAACGCCATCGAATTTTATTCAGATCCTCTTGGAGAACGAATGCTGGCTCAACAGCCGATGGAATCGGGCCAAGAAGCGGATCTACCCGATTCATACCCCAGACTTTCTTTAGACTTGCTCGACAAGGCTTTTGCTGGCGAACGCGTTTCAGTCATTCAACATGTGGGCACGGGCGATCTCATTCGATGTCTCATGCCGATTAAGATTGGTGACCGTCGTGTTGAAGGGGTTGTGGTGGTAAATGCTTACATTCCAGTCAGCCTCGTTAACAAAGTCGACGAGATCTCAAACGTTTTTGAAGATTACAAAGACACGAACCCTCTGAAGTACCCAGTCAAAACAACGTACTTCGTGATTTTGATCATGATCACGCTCGTGATTATTTTCGTCGCCATGTGGTTGGGACTTTATATGGCGCGTGAAATGATGGTTCCCGTCGAGCGCTTAGTTCACGGAGCGCAAGCCGTTGGCGCCGGGAATCTCGATACGATGATTGAAACTTCGGGTGAAGACGAAATTGCCGTCTTGATTGAATCTTTTAATAAAATGACCCAAGACTTGCGTGAAAATCGAGAGCAGCTCACTGAGGCAGGAGCCGACCTTGAAAAACGACGACAGCAGCTTGAAGCCGTGCTTGCCAACGTCGGCACAGGCGTTTTGGTTGTGGATAGCGGGGGGCTGATCACCACCTTCAACCGCGCTGCGGCTGAGTTGCTTGGCATGTCGTCGAAAGAAACGCTGAACCGTTCATATAAAGAAGTTTTAAAGGGTGAAGCCAAACCCCTTGAGGAATTGCTCGAACGAGCGCTTAAAAAAGAACCGCTGGCGCAGAACCAGCCTGAAATCACTCAGTGGAATTTTAAAACCGAATTGAGTTTGAAATCTCTTGCGGCGATTGCAACAGCCCTTCGTGAAAGCGAACGCACTTGGGGGGTTGTTGTAGTTATCGACGACATGACCTTACTTGTAAAAGGCCAGCGAGAAATGGCATGGCGAGAAGTGGCCCGCCGTATTGCGCATGAAATTAAAAATCCGCTGACTCCGATTAAACTTTCCGCTCAGCGCTTGCAGCGACGCATGGGGCACTACAAGGGTGAAGAGGGTCTTCTGCTTCGTGAATGCACTGATACGATTATCAAGCACACCGATGAACTCAAAGAAATGGTCAACGAGTTTTCGAATTTCGCGCGCTTTCCTGAAACCTCGCCTGCACCCCATGACCTCAATCAAGTGGTCAGCGAAATTCACTCTCTCTTTTCTCAGGCTCATCCTCGTATCAAAATCAGTGTTGATCTTGAAAACAAATTGCCGACCTTTGAGTTTGATCGAGACCAAATCAAGCGTGTGCTCATGAACCTTCTAGACAATGCTGTGGCCGCTGCCCTGGCTTCGCTTGAGTCTTCAGCTCATCGCCAAGCTACGATTCGCATTGCAACCCATTTTAATGAGCAGCTCCAGATGGCGGTTCTCTCTGTTGAAGACAACGGCATGGGAATGACGGAAGACGTCAGATCTCGGGTTTTTGAGCCTTATTTTTCGACTAAGAAGGAAGGTACGGGCTTAGGACTCGCTATTGTGAAGAGGATCATCAATGATCACGATGGTTTCATTCGAGTGCGTTCTTCGCCTGGGCTTGGCACTCAGTTTTTGATAGAGTTACCTACGACCCTTCGGCGGCAGACTCAAGAGCTGCGAACCGGAAAAGAGGAATTAGTCTAATATGTCTCGAACCGTTCTCGCCATTGATGACGAAGAATCTATTTTAAAGACGCTGGATGGCGTGCTGAGCGATGAAGGCTATCGAGTGATTGTTGCCGGATCAGGCCAAAAGGGCCTCGAGCTGCTGCGTGCGCAGCGACCTGATGTCGTTCTGCTTGATATTTGGATGGCCGAGATGGATGGGCTCGAGACGCTTAAGCACATTAAGAGTGAAATACCCGAAGTGCCGGTCGTGATGATGTCGGGCCACGGCACGATTGAAACCGCTGTGAAAGCAACGAAGCTCGGCGCTTATGATTTTGTCGAAAAGCCGCTCTCATTGGAACGGCTTCTCGTCGTTCTGCAGAATGCCTTAAGCGTTCAAGATCTTTCGAGAGAAAATCAGGCGCTTCGTAAACAGATCGAGAAACACAAACAACTCATTGGTGACAGCCCCGCGATTCGAATCATTAAAGACCTGGTTCGTCGAGTCGCTCCCACGATGGGCTCTGTACTCATTACGGGTGAGAACGGCACCGGCAAAGAATTGGTTGCACACAGCATTCATGCCACTTCACCGCGTTTCAATAAACCTTTCGTCGAAGTGAACTGTGCTGCGATTCCAGAAGAACTGATTGAGAGCGAACTCTTCGGACACGAAAAAGGTTCGTTTACAGGCGCCACTCAAATGCGCCGAGGCAAATTTGACTTGGCTCATGGTGGAACTCTTTTTCTTGATGAAATCGGCGACATGTCACTCAAGACTCAAGCGAAGGTGCTTCGAATCATTCAAGAGCAAAAATTCGAGCGAGTCGGTGGCACTCAGACGATTTCAGTCGATGTGCGCATCATAGCAGCGACGAATAAAGATCTAAAATCTGAGATTCACAATAATCATTTTCGCGAAGACTTGTTTTATCGCCTCAACGTGATTCCAATACAAGTCACACCGCTTCGAGAGCGAAAAGAAGACATTGTTCCGCTCGTTGCCCATTTCATGCAAGAATTCAGTCACGCGTATAGCCGCCAGCCTCGACAAATCACGCCCGAGGCGTTTGAGATTTTGAGAGACTATTCGTGGCCGGGCAATGTGCGTGAATTGAAAAATCTGATGGAACGTTTGGTAATTTTGACTCATGAAAACGAAGAAGGCCAAGGCATCACGCCTGCCATACTCCTTGCACACATGAAAGACGAAGTGGGCGGGTTTCAAACAGAAACCACTCAGCCTCGACTTGAGCGCTCAGAGCTCAATAAACTGGGAGGCGATAAAGTCGTGAAAGACCTTCGCGGAGCACGCCAAGAATTTGAAAAAGATTTCATTCTGAAGACCTTGAGAGAACAGGGCTGGAATGTGTCGAAGACCGCCGCGGTCTTAGGCGTTGAGCGCAGTCATCTGCATCGCAAAATTAAATCATTCGGAATCGACGTCGGGAATCAGGGCTAAGGAGCGCCGTTGGCTAAATCGGGTTGGACTGTTGAAACCGTTCCTTTCTATGCGAAGCCATTTTTTTGGATTTATGGTTATGGGCTAGGTTTCATTGCTATTCTTCTCTTCGTTACTCTCAGGCTTACTTGTCGAATCGTTGTTGTGGGTGCTGAACAAGAACGCGCTCTTCCTAATTATATTGGTTGTCTTTGGCATGATCGGGTCATGACCTATTTTTCCGCATTTATTTTCATTCGACAGCGAAAGCAGGCTTGGTTAAATCACGCAGCAGCTTATATGAAGCCCATTCATGTAGTGATTAAATTTATTGGAGTTGAAAAAATAATTTTGGGTTCGAGTGGTCATCAAGGCAAAATGGCCGCCGATGAATTAGCGGGTTATCTGAAGCAGGGATATTCGACGATGATCAACCCCGATGGCCCTTATGGACCGAAGTTTGAATGGAAGAAAGGAGCACTTCATCTTTCGCGACAGACGGGCGTTCCGATTCTTCCGATCAAAGTAGAAGCACGCCCTTATTGGAAGTGGCCTAGCTGGGACCGAAAATGGGTGCCTTATCCGTTCATTTCTACGATTCGAATCACTTATGGAGCGCCGGTTTACGTCAAGAGTGAGAACTTTGAAGAAGAGCTTCGATTATTAAACGGTAAGCTCGGATAAATTACTGGTCTAACAATTCAGGCCTAATGCGCTTCGTAGGTTCTGCCCCAAGCTCGCGCAAGAGCTCTACTTTTCGAATGATATTACCCGGCCCGGTTTTCAGCTTTCCAAGGGCAGAGTCATAGAGTGTTTTTCCGGAGTCTAAAGACTTACCGACTTTTTCAAAGTCTTCCATAAAGCCCACGAATTTATCGTAAAGCTTAGCGCCTTCGGCTGCGATTTCGTCTGCATTTCGCTTTTGATTTTCGAGGCGCCAGATCGAGGCGACCGTTCGTAGACTGGTGAGCAGCGTGGTTGATGTAACAATTGCGATGCCTTTTCTCCAGGCGCGCGTTGAAAGTTCTGCGTCGTTTTGCATAGCGAGCAAATATGCAGGCTCAATCGGCATAAAAAGAAAAACAAAATCGGGTGAGCGCAGGCCTTTCAGTTTCGGATAGTGTTTTTCTGAAAGATCGTCGACGTGCTTTTGTACTGATCTCAGGTGTTCTTTAAGAAGTAGAGACTGCTCTTCGGCAGTCGCGCCTCTGCAGTACAGCTCATAAGCCTTGAGCGAAACCTTTGAGTCGATCACGATGTGTTTGTTCTCAGGCAGCTGAATGATCAAATCGGGCTTGAAGCGTTCGCCGGCTTCGTTTTCGTACTGGTCTTGAACGGTGTACTCATGGCCTTCGCGCAAGCCTGAAGCTTCGAGTATCTTCTCGAGAACGAGTTCACCCCAGTCGCCTTGAAACTTCGAGTCGCCCTTGAGGGCATTCGTGAGCAGGCTTGTCTCTTGAGTCATTTTTTCATTCAATAAAATTAATCGAGACACTTCGGCTTTCAGGGCAAAGCGTTCTTTGGCTTCTGTCGTGTATGAATCTTCAACTCGCTTCTCAAATGTCGTCAGTTTGTCTTTTAAGGGGTTCAGTAAGCTCGTGAGTCGTGTCTCAGTCTGTTCCGAAAAGTTTTTCGATTTTTGTTCGAGAATTTTTTGAGCCAGGTTTTCAAACTCGAGCTGGGTTTGTTTTTTGATTTCGTCGAGGTATTGTTTTTGTTCACCGAGACGAGATTGAAGGTGCTGGGCCTCTGACTGAGCTTGAATCAATTGTCGATTGAGCTCGAGTGTAGAAGCGGCTTGGCGAGATTCTGATTGCGAACGCGTCCATAAATAGCCAATGGCGAATCCGACACCTGCTGCAAGTATGATCCAGACAAAAGTCATGACAGCTCCCCTGAACTTGAATACTGTTGCATCTATAGAATGACGACAGCAAAGAGCTCAAATAAAAAACCTCTTCGGTCGGCTATATTGGCCATTGGTACAGAGCTGGTCGAGGGCCAAATTCTCAATCGAAACACCCAATGGATCTCTTCTCAACTGAGAGACCTGGGTTTCGATGTGGCTCGTCACGAAACTCTACCCGATGATCACGAGCTCATTCGTGAGGCACTCGATCGAGTGGCTTCTTCAGTCGACTTGCTTTTTGTAACCGGGGGGCTTGGGCCTACGAGTGACGACTTCACGCGAGAAGTGATCGCCGATTGGATGGGCGAGCCTCTCGAATGGCATGAACTCTCATGGCGGCGTATTCTAGATCGTCTTACAAGTCTTGGAATTGTCGTCGCTGAGTCGAATCGCCAGCAATGTTATTTTCCGAAATCTGCCGAAGTGCTGACCAACTCTCAGGGCACAGCCAGTGGGTTTCGAGTGTCTCATAAAAAAACACAGGCATGGATTTTACCAGGCCCTCCCCGAGAGCTTGAAGCGATCTGGAAAGATCACATCGATTCGTACCTGAGGCCTTTAGCGCCACTCGGTGCAGCCAAAAAACTTCAGACGTGGCGTTGCATTGGCAAAAGCGAAGCAGCACTGGGCGAGTTAGTCGAAGAAACACTAAAAGGAAGTAAGCTTGAGATCGGATACCGTGCTCATTTGCCCTACGTCGAAGTAAAGATCTGGTGCGAACAAGAGAAGCTTTCGTCGATGCAAGAGTGGTTCGATCGCCTCACTCAAGCGGTACGCCCCTGGCTCGTGAGTCGAGACGATGAAGACGTGGCTAAAGGTTTTTTAAACCTCCTGCCCGCTAATCATAGAGTCTGGATTCATGACGCTGCGACAGAGGGTTATTTGGCCGAGCGTCTGGGCAGTCTTTTGGCGGGTAGAGATGTGAAATTACGTATTCAGACTGATTTTGGTTTTGAGTCAGAGCCAGAGAATGCTGATCCCAATGACCTCCATTTTTTCATCAAAGGCGTATCCAGTGATGGATCATGGAGTGTGAGCTTACAAGACGGTGGCAATACTCAGTCGAAAGAGCTCAAGTCTCCGTACAAAATACCCCAGCTTAGCGATCGAAACAGAAGGCTTACCGGTGAGCTCGCTCTTTTCCACTTTTCGAAGTGGCTTTCTGATTTTTAATAAAATCCATCGGAATAAACTCGGGTTCCAGAGGAAAATGATAAGAGCGATAATGACTCAGATCAGGCGAGCCTGCTGAAATGTAAATTTCATCCCAGAACTCAGCTAAAAGTTTTGCAGATCGAGCCATCTCTACCTCAATCATGTCTTCATAGACTTTAACGTTTTGGTCGGCAGGTAGGCGTTTGGCTTTTATCCGCTTTGCAGGATCTTTAGAATCGACTGACGGGGCTAGTACTTTGTCTTTTTCATCGACCATTTTAATTTCTGAGAGCGATATTCTTGTGAGCGCTGCGATACGGTCGACCACGCTTTTTCCACTTTCAGACTTCGAAAGCTTTAAAGCTTGCTCGTAAGTTTTTTGTTGAAGTGTGAGATCGATCTCATCGACGACGTCTGTTTCATAATACGAGTGAATTCCACCGTGACCTTTTTCCCAACCGTCGTGGTCACGAGTTACGTGATAAGGCATTGAGGCATCGCCGACGAAATGGCCCATGACCCCCATCGTAGTCATCATGTCGTAAACACCTACGTTGTAGGGCAGGTCCCAGTTTTGTTGTTCAAATGAAGTTTTCGGAGCTTTCGCTTTGGCAATGGGGCTGCCTTTTTCGATGGCGAGTTTGTAGAGTTGATCGGTTCTCCAAAAAATGGTTCCAAATCGAACGGCGGCATCTTTTTCTGGATTTTCTTTATCTAACTTAGCTTTGGGATCATTTTTGAGTTGTTGAACCAGTTCATCAAAGGTCTGAGGAATTTTGTTTGGATCAATGTCGAAGAAATCGAGATCTGCATAGTGACCATTGTCGCCTAAGTGTGTTTTGTCGGAACTTCTCCAGAAGACATCAGGAATATTACAAAGAAAACCCATTTCGTCGGCTCTCGACTTTAAAAAGTCACGAAGCCCTGTGTTCTGAACGAGGTGTGTGGCTACAACACAAATATTATGGTGCCCACGGTAGCCCCAAGCCCAAGAGGTTTGTGGGTGGAATAAAAAACTGGCAACAAGAAGGGTTCCAATGAGTGGAGCGGCTATTTTCTGTTTCTTCATGAAACGGAAATATCACCCCTTTTGAGACTTTGCGAGGGTGAGTAGCTGGGTTATGTTGCTGCCTCTGGCCACATTATTTGGAGAGATGCGTGAGTGGCTGAAACGGCACGCTTGGAAAGCGTGTGTACGGGTCAAACCGTACCGAGGGTTCGAATCCCTCTCTCTCCGCCAAATTACTCGAATCTTGGCCCTCTGAGAATTCCATAATGTCCATAGTGGGGCTGATGTGTGGCATTCTCTGTATCGAGATTTAAAATTCCAATGTCCGCCATTTCAACGGCATCGATTTGGGCAATCGCTCCTTTGATCGAACGATCCACGATTCCTTGAAGCTCGGATTCAGCCGGAGTCTTTACCTCAGAAACTTCGTAAGTGAGCGCAATCGTCTTGTACTTGATATAGGCATAATCGATGAACTCGCCTTCGGTTTCGTAATCATTGTAAGATTGAAGGTAGCGGTCCATTCCCATGGCCTGTGCCGTTGTTTTACCGACAGAGGAAAGGACAGCGCTAGATGGAGCTTGGTTTGGCGTAAAACACCAAGGCCAGAGTACCTCTTCGATACCTGAATGATAAGCGCCGGCTGCACGCGGCTTGATTTGATCAACCAGCTTTTTCACGAGTTGGGTTTCCACTTGTTTAAATGAATCGCCATCATCGCGTCCTGGATAAGAGTAATCCCGATTCAGGTCATTCCCAGAAGAATCCTCACGCGTCTGTACTTGGTGGCCATCTGGATTGACGAGGGGCTGAATATAAATCGCATAACTTTTTAAAAGACTTGAAATTTTAGGTGTGTCGGCGTTCTCGATCAGATAATCGATCAATCCCAAAATACTCTCAGTTGACGACCATTCATCGCCATGATGAGTGCCATTAAAATATAGGGTGTTCATGTTTTCTGGATTTCCCTTAGCGATGATCACATAAGAAATCTCGCGTCCCTGGGCGGAAGTTCCAAGTTGCACCTTTGTAACAAGCCCTGGGTGTTTCTGAGCTTCGATGGCCATATACTGATTGATTTCATCTTGAGTGTGGTAGCGATCAAAGGTGATATCCGAAGCAAATGCAAGCGATGAAAGAGTTAAAGCGATTGTTCCAAAACCAAAGATTTTTCTTTTCATCAACATTTCCCCTCCTTTCTACGCATACAATTCACGGCATCAATCGACAAGATCAATACCTAAGTGCGTCGCGTTATGGTTTTTAGGAATGCACTGAATGTAGTGAACTATAAACTAGGCTATTTTTTCGAGATCATTTAGACAGCAATATACACAATGAAAAAACTAATCATCTTCGATTGCGACGGCACACTCGTCGATAGTGAAATCATCGCAAGCCGGGTCTTTACGTCAGTTTGGCGTTCGATGGGCTTAGACATGACGGAAGACTATTTTCTGTGTAATTTTGTGGGAGCAGGCAATGACACAGAAATCGTTAAGAGCACATTGGCTAAGCTACCTCCAAACACGATGGAAATAGCAGACAAGAAATTCGATGAAGAGCTCGCAACAAATCTGAAGCCCGTTAAGGGAATGACTGAGTTACTGGTGGGTTTGGATCACGAACTTTGCGTCGCATCCAATAGTTCTTTAGAATACGTAAAAAGGGCTCTCGCAACTACCGGGTTATCGCATTTCTTTGGTGAAAAGGTTTACAGCGCTAGAGATCTCAACAAGCCCAAGCCCGCTCCTGATCTTTTTCTTCATGCTGCAAACGAACTCGGATTTACTCCTCAGCAGTGCCTTGTCATTGAAGATAGCGTCTCTGGAGTTCAAGCCGCAAAGAATGCTCACATGAAAGTTATAGGATTCTTGGGCGGCCTACACTGTAATCAAGTCGTAACAGATAAGTTACTGGAAGCACGCGCAGATCATTACTGCCGCAACACGGGCGACTTACAAAGTTTCTTGTGCGGCGGCAGTAGTAATTTTCTTACTTCGTCACTACAGGGACATTGCTATTGATCGAATCTTTAGAAATTCCTGGAGGAAGTTCGGTAATTGGGTTTGCTTTCTTAAAGTACTGGTCAATAAATCCTTCTGTTCCATAGTACTGACCTGCTGCTTCAAAGCCATAGCGAATCACATCGAGGTATCCGTCGAGGGGCATGTCTTGGAAGTCTTTCTCGTTAGAGAGTGAGATCGTGTAATCTTCAACTAACCCTGTAACGCCGTCTTTTGGAGCCGTGTTGAGATTCAGGGTTATATCTACTGTAGACTGAAAAAGCGCATTCGCTAGCCAAACCGCTTCGACCGGTTGGTGAGCGGTGATCAAGACGGTTTTCACATCGCCA
>Ga0206960_1038_pt2 | contig 35276 bp, 32 predicted proteins | sample Alteio_BWOrgHeat_29_FD_153255 | JGI IMG/M metagenome (GOLD analysis project Ga0206960, IMG submission 153255) | Enriched cells from forest soil in Barre Woods Harvard Forest LTER site, Petersham, Massachusetts, United States -... | ecosystem: Environmental > Terrestrial > Soil > Temperate forest >... | reverse complement strand
GCCCGCACGCATTGGTCATTACCAGCTTGTCGGCCACAATCGTCCCGCTGGTGATCGTGAATGTCCCGTCGCGAACGTCGAGCACAGCATTGTGGGCCGCGTTGGTCACATACAGCGTACCACCGGAGACGGTCACGAAACCGGCAATGGACAGGCCGCAATCACCAACCGTCAAATTGGCGAGCGTGCTCGGCGCGCCGCCAGCGGTAAAGGTGCCGTTACCATAGAAGAGGAGCGTGCCGGTCGGCAGATTGAGCGCCAGCGGGCCATTGAACGTGCCGGCGAACTTATTGACACCGCCGATAAAGACCAACGCACTGGGCGAGGCGACATTGATGTTGTTGGACATGCTGACCGAGGCCTGGGCAAGTGTGAGCGTGCTGCCGCCAAGAGTAACCGGGCCCGCGCCCAGTTCGTTCGTATCCGTAATGGCCGCCTGCGCGTTGAAGAAAGCCAGGGTATTGTTGGTCGGGGGTAGAGCCAACCCACCCACCGTGACAAGATTGGGATTGGCGGCAGTGTTCGTGACGGTGATGTCGGCGTTGTAGAGCGTCAACGTGTTTGTCGCCGTATTGGGCGCGGTGAGGTTGGAGTTGATGATCCTTATGGCCTGCGCGTGGTAAATGCAAAATGTGTTTGTCGGGGCCGTTATGTTCACATTGTAGAGAGTAATGTTGGAAGCGAGCATCTCCGGCAGGCCCATGATAATGCCGGCGATATTGCCCCCAATGGCGGTCGCCGAGACGTTGCTGATGGTAATGTCTCGCCAGATCGGGGTCGTGGCGGTGACGGCTGCGGATCCGTTGGTGGCCGCGTCGAGGGGAGTGAAGTTGATGGTGGTCTTGGGCGTTCCGATCGTATTGTAGAACCCGTAAATCGCAATCGGGAAGTTTACGTTGGTCATGATCAGGTCGAGATATCGCGCATTTTTCACCGTGCCGCCACGATCTCGGTCCGATTTCATGTGGATCCCGTACTCGGTGCCGTTAAATGTGCAGTTGCTGACGAGTAAGTCATGCACCCCCCGGACATCGCCGACAAATTGCGTCGCAATCAGGCTGCCGATGGATAACCCGTGTCCGCTCCCAAAGAAGCAGTTGGAGATCGTTACGTTCGCCGCCGCGCCGCCGCTGCCGCCGATCTCAATGTTGTCGTCGCCAACGCTGATCGAGCAGTTCCGGATCAACACGTTGGTCGAAGCCAGGTCCATCCCATCGGTGTTATGGGAATCAAAGGGCGTTTTCTCGGTCATCCCCTGGATCGTCAGGTTCACATTGTTGCCCTTCACCATGATGTGAAACGTCGGCGGATTCTGCAACGTCACGCCCTGGATCAGCACGTTCGAGCAACCGCTGAAATTGATCAAATTCGGTCGTGCCGAGGCCAATGGAAACCACCAGTTCGTCCCTTGTCCATCGATGGTTCCCGACCCGTTGATCTCGACGTCGTGAAGTTTGGAACCGTTGATAAACGTCGTGGTGCCAAAATTGCTTAACCAGGTGCTCATGGGCAGCATCTGCAGCATGGTGCCGCTATTGATCTGAAGGCTGACGCTATTGGTCAGGTTGATGGGGCCACTCAGGTAATTGGTCAATACGCCAACCCCCGCAACTACGACCGTGCCGCCACCCGCCGCCGCGGCCGCGTTGATCGTACTCTGGATCGAACCGGCGTTATCCGTGGTGCCATCGCCGACTGCGCCAAAGTTCGTGATGGTGAAAGTATTCGCCGGAATGGTGGGTAATGTCGGATCAGCCTGCGCCGTGTTGCCGCCATGCGTCGCCAGGGCAAATACCACCAACAAAACAACCGGTTTCACGCGGCTTCCGCGCGAGGGCAATATCCCGACGATTAGTCTGAACATACGCAAAGCCGCGAGCCGCTTCCTTGCGGGCCAGTAAAACACACGCTTGGCAGAAAGTCGAGGCAATTACTTCGTCACGGTACCAGCCGCACGCGATAGTAGCGTGAGGGGAAGTTGGTGGCGGCGCCGATATCGAGAAAGTTGGTTATCGTGCCGACGGTGTTGGTGACCGTGAAGATGTCGGTGAAGTTGTCCGTCTGGTAGCTTCTATCGCCCGCACCGGCTGTCCACTGCAAGGTATTGGTCTTGCCGATGCCCGTCATCCAACTAATAAACACATCGCCGCCAGTGCTGGACACGCTGGTAATTCGAAATGCCGACACGCTGTTGGTCGGGTCGGTGCCCGCAAGGAATTCCTGCAGGTTTGACAACCCATCGCCATCGGGATCCGCTGCGGCAACCGTGGCGTCGAAGGGATTAAGCCCATATTGCTGCTTCCACCCGTTGGGGATTCCGTCGCCGACCTGGCTCTTGGTCGGGTCAAGCAGCGGCTGGAGCGATTGCTCGACCGAGTTGCCGTCGCTATTGCCGCAGCCGTCCACCGCGCGCACCACGAAGAAGTACGTGATCGGGCTGTTGCTTCCCGGATACAACGGCGCAATGAATGCCGACAGACTGTTGGTCGCCAGCAGGGGCGATGCGAAATTCTCCGCCCCGCTGCTGGTCGCTTCAAACACGTTGTAACTCAATGGCAGTATGCCCGACGCCGCCGCCCACGTAAGTGTGGCGCCCTCAATCGCGGACGTGGCGCTACCCAGTCCCGCAAACGCCGGCCCGGCAGAAAGCGGCTGGACAGGCATCTCGACCGTGTTGGAATCGCTATTGCCGCAGCCATCCACCGCCCGCACTACGAAATAGTACGTCACCGAACAGTTGGTTCCCAAAGGAAGCGGCGAGATAAAGGCCCACAAATTCGTCGTGGTCTCGACCGGCGATGCAAAATTCTCAGCGCCGCTGTTGGTTGCCTCATAGACGTTATAGGTCACCGTCGGTGTGGCCGAGGCCGCCGCCCACGTGAGGGTCGCCGCATCCGTCGCAGGCGTTCCATTGGCAACGCCCGCGAAGCTGACAGGAATGACATACGTAAACGCGTTGTTCAGCGGGGCCGTCTGCGTATCAGGGTTCGTGACGACCACGGTTTTCGCACCGACGGTTCCCGCCGGTGTCGTTGCCGTCAGCATGGTGCTGTTGACGAAGATCACATTGGTCGCGGCGACGCCGTCGATGGTAACCATGGCCCCGTTGACGAAATTACTGCCGTTGATCGTGATCGAAGTGCCGCCTGCTGTATTACCGCAGCCCGGGGTGACGCCGACCACGCCGGGAAACGGGTTGAATAAATCACTGAGGTCGATGGCGTTGGCGGCGTCGCGAATAAAGGGCGTGACGTTGAAGATTTCCTGGAACGTCCGCAGGGTTGAGCTGTGGGTGTAATGGACCGTATTCGAATAACCGCCGCCTTTGGCCATTCGTGAGATCACGATCATGCCGATCGGGCCGTCACCACTCAGCCCTGATTGAGGTTCCCCTTCATCCCACGTGATGAAGACCGCGCCACCGTTGCTATAAGCCTGGGAGTTGAGAATGGCGGGGAGGTTGTTGGACAGCCACGTGTCACCCTGCGTGATCAAATTCCCGGACGGACAACCCGTGTTGCCGTGCATGTCATCGCAGAGGTTCGGGGTGATGAAGTTGTAGCGGGCGACGACGTTGCTCTGCAGGTCACCGCTCAACTGGGTGATGGGACGCACTTTGGCGATGCAATAGGCGGAGCTGGTGGTGTTCGTATTGGTGACGTCGTCAAAATAGATCATCGGGTTGTGCTTGGGTGCGTACTGGCCGGTGACCGTGAGCGGACAGGTGGTACCGCTAATACCTTCCTGGTAAGACGTCCAGGAGATGCCGGCATTTTTGAGGAGTGCTACTAAATGGTTGGTCGTGCTTTGATGATTCTGCGTGGGCGTGCCGTCATTGCTGATGCCGAAATTCGAGCCCGCTTCCAGCCACAAGTAGTTCGGCAGGCTGGGATGAACACCGGGAGGATTGTAATACTGTTCCGCGTGCGAAGCTATCGGCAGCAGCGTGTTGTTGATGTAGGGGGCCGCAGCCTTGGCCGAAGCATTGCCGCTGATTGACGCCCAATTATTGTTTTCCTCCAGAATGACGAAAACCGTGTGTACGTCCTGCATGGATGCTTCCGTTCGCGAGGACAGGAAGATCAACGAGACCGCCCCCAGGGAAATCACCCAGCGTTTGTGAATCAACTTCAAATGTTACGCTTCAGTCTCGTTCTTTTGCGGCACAGATCACCTGCATTTAACAACGTAACTTTTGAGCCTATATCACAGATTGAAAAACGGCAAGAAAAATCTATCCTTGCAACGTCGGATGTGGCCGCGCATCGCTCAAAACTTCTGGGCGTGCAGCCAGGCCATGGCTTGGCCCGACCAGGCGTCAGTGACACCAAACCCGTGCTTGCCGATGGGTTCCCGGAGATAGACGAACGGGACATTATTGCTGATGAGTGCGGCAACGTATTGATCGGAATTGGCAACCGGGACAACAGTGTCGTTGACGGAATGCACAATAAATGCCGGCGGCGTATCTTTGGTGACACGCTTCTCATTACTCAGGAACTCCAGGGTTTTCGGACTGGGATTATCGCCAAGCAGCCAGGTGCGGGAGCCTTTGTGCACGTTGGGTTCATCGGCAAGGGTCACCACGGGATAGAGCAGAATGTGGAGATCGGGACGGGAACTTGCCCGCTGAATCGGGTCGGTGGACGTGGGATCGCCGGCATCAAAGTGCGTGGCGGCGGTGCTGGCCAAGTGGCCACCGGCAGAGAAACCGATAATGCCGATGCGCTGGGGATCAAGCCCCCATGCGGGCGCATTCGCGCGAACATAACGTATCGCGCGCTGGGCATCGTCCATTTCTGCCGGATGATGATACTTCTTCCCGACGCGGGACTTGAGAATGAAAGTGGTAATGCCGTTGGAGGCGAGCCATTGCGCCGACGGGATGCCCTCGCGCGGGGAAAGATGCGTGTAACCCCCGCCAGGCATGACGATCATCACGGCGCCGCTGGCTTTGTCTGTCGGAGGAAGGAAAACGGTCAGCGTCGGGATATCAATCGCCGGATCTTCGCCCTCCTGGAGTGGCGCCGAGGCCGGCCACAGGCGAAGAACTTGTAAATCTTCCAGTCGCGCCGGGGGATTCGTCAGGATTGCACGATCCTTTCCATCCACCGTGAAGAAAGGAGATGCCGCGTTGATTTGTTCGAGCGTGATCGGGACCAATGCGAAAGGAGCATTCGTAGTCGCCGGTGCGTCCGCTGCGAACGACACAGCCGGTGCCTGGATCGCGAGAAAGACAATCAAAAGGATGAGCAACGTGCGCATAATGTATTTATTCATGGGGCTTCACGGGTCGGTGCATTGCTAACGGCTCTCCCAACAGTGTTCGACCCCATCGCCGGCACGACCGGCGGACCTGCCGCGGTGGGAGGAATCGCAACCGCGCCATCCAGTCCAGTGCCGCTGACGTTGTTCGTTCCAAGCAGCGAACCGCTGAAACCGGTAACGCTGATCCCGCGCAATTCCGCACCTATGATATTGGCGAGCGTGATCCCCTTGGTGCAGGTGCCCGTAATGTTGCCGAGCGAGAGCCCATTGAGCGGTTTCACCGGCGAGATCGCCACGGCGTTCACCAACGTCCCGCAATTCACCCGGACATTGGTGAAACGATAATTCTTCGCCGTCGGAATACCTTCGTCGCCAAGCACCGGCTCCGTGTCCTGCAGGCCGCTGTTGAGAAGGTTGATACGGAGAAAACCGTTCGTCGCAGTTTGCACGTCCAGATCGTTTCCAGAGATGTCCTCGATAAAAGCGCCGCGGCCGGGCCGGCTCTTGATGTAAACCGCGTAGGTCTTGGCCTGCTTGAAGGTGCAATGCTCGATATGCACTCCGCGAATGCCGCCGGAGGTCTCGCTGCCGACGCCGATACACGCGAAAATATTGTCGGAGAACGTACAATCGCGGATAAGCACGTCCTCCGTGGGACGCCCTTCGCGGACCGCTTCCATGCCGCGACCGGATTTGATCGCAATGCAGTCATCGCCCGACTCGATGTCGCAACCTTCGATGACAACGTGCTTGCACGAATCAACATCCACGCCGTCGCTGTTGCCACCGATGCTGCGGATGACGACGTTTTTCACCACGACATTTTCGCAGTACGTCGGATGAATCGTCCACATCCGTTTCTGTTTCGCGGTAAACCCTTCAAGGCGGACGTCCTGACATTCGATTAGCTCGATAACGCACGGACGTCGCGGCATCTGGCGGCCACCAATTGTCAAATCACCGGCGATCGTTCCCGGACCAACGATGGCAATGTGGTTCGCTTGGCGCGCGGAAACCAGCGCACGGTGCACGTCAATCCAACGGCCTTCCCAACGGCCCTTCACAATCGGGTAATTGTCGAGATCGGGGCTGCCGACCAGCGTCGCGTCTTTTTCGAGGACCAGTGTGGTGTGGGATTTGACATCGAGGCTGCCGGAAAGGTAGTCGCCAGCAGGAATGAAAACAGTTCCTCCGCCTGCCGTGGCGCAGCGATCAAGCGCAGCCTGGATCGCGGCTGTGTCCTTCGTCTTTCCGTCGCCCAAGGCTCCCCATTCGCGGACGTTGAACACAGCGTTCGACGCCATGTCCGATGGAAACTTATCGAACCGTCGTTCGACTTTCATGGCTCGAAGATGTTGATCCGCAAAGTCCAGCAACGCCTGCATATCTTCCGGGGTGAACGCATGCCCATGATTCGCGTAGTTCACACCGAGGCGGTCCGTAGCGCCGAAGAGCGCGTAAGCGGGCTGTGCACCGAGCCACGACTGCTTGACCGCATTCTCGAGGGATACCTGGTCGGACAAACCCTCCAGGGCAATGAACGCCCGCGGAGCAACAAGCGCGAGAAACCAATGTTCGTCGAACGGCAGCCGATCCACGTGTCCCCAAAACTCGTGAAGATGCGGTGAGAACCAATTCGGGTACTTCTTCATCATGTCGGCCAAGCCTTCTTTACCGCCGCGCCCGGCACCGCTGAAACGGTAGGCGCCGATGCCACCGCCCCCGGTCACACACGGCGCCGCCATGGCGATGCGATTGTCGAAAGCTGCCGCAATCAGCGCTGATTTTCCGGTTCGCGAAACACCAGAAACAATGATCTGGCGGTGGTCAATGGCGGGCAGGTACTGGAGGTAATCCACGATTCGCGATACACCCCATGCCCAAGCTCCTAGAATTCCCCAATCGTACTCGGGATACGCCGGAAAAAACCGTGTGGTGCGAAAAGCCCAATTGCCGTCGGCATTGCGCAACGTCGTGTCCTCGGCGCAATCGTTGTTGTTGAACGTCACATACGCATAGCCGCGACCAAATAGCTCGCGATTGCGATCGGCGATTTTCTCGGGATCGGAATTGTCCGGGCGTGAACTGCGCGCGGCAGTCGTCTGGTTTGTGGCTAATGCCTGAGATTCGATCGGCAGCAAAGCATCCACTCCTTTCCCCTGTCCGGGCGGATGCGCGAGCAGCGGCAGCGGTGCGGCCCCGGGAGGTGTGCCACCCGGCATAATCAAGACCGGACATCGCCACGGACAGCCAACGGGGATGAACACCCCGATGTCCAATCCCAGTTTTTCTTCCGGCCCAAAAGTTAAATGAACCAATTGGTAGTTGACCATGCCATCCAGCACCAACTGTGACTTGATACTATGGGCTTTCACATTTCCCGGCGGGGGCGGCATCCGTCCGACCGCGTAATACTCAAGGATATGTCTAATCTCGACGCAGCGATCACGCCATTGTCCGGGCGTCGTGACCCTTCGGCCGTCGTCCATGATCAAAGGATCGGGCATCTCTGGATGATCCGGCAAATCGTTCACACCCGGCAACGCGCCCAGCGAAGTCTTGATCGGTGGCGGGGGAATTTCTCGCGGGTCCGGTCCGCCGCTGGAGTTGGTCGACTGGGCTCTGGCCGCATCCGGCCGAAGTCCCACGGCCGCGAAGAAAACCATGCCGACGATTGCCGCAGAGTGGACTTTCGGAAGCATCTTCAATCAATAAACCAACCGGACTTTCAGGTCGAACCCGTTTTCAGAAAGGCGGTGCGTAAATCGTTCGTCCCCGGTCCCGGCTATTTTTTCACAATCTCGGCGCCGGCGGTTTGACGGGAACATCCCACGCCTGCACGCCATGCGCATTCAGTTTGCGCTTGTAAACCTTGTCGCCACAGGTGGCAAATAGGATATCGAAACCTTCTCCACCAAAACAAAGGTTTGTCACCCTGCCGTTCGGTGTTGGAATGATGCATTGGACGCGGCCTGCCTGGTCACAGATCTGAATACCCATCCGCGTGGCCACGTAAAGCCGTCCCTCGCGATCGACCCGCATGCCAGCCGCACCGCTATCGTCAGCACTATCCGGTTCGTGTAGCCAATAGAAGCGCTGCTTGTAATCCAGCAAGCCGTCCTTGCGAATTTGGTAACTGTAAACCCAATGCGATTGGTAGTCGCTCACATAAAGAAGCGTCTGGTCGGGTGACAGGGCAATGCCTTTGGCATAACGCAGGCCGGTATCCACCACTTGTTTTTCACCGCTCGGCTTAATCAGCCAGATATTGCTCGCCGCATCACTGTTGTCAGCGGGCGGTTCTGTGACGTAGATGTCGCCCCGATGCGTCACCACGATATCAGCGCCGCGAACGCCTGTAGCGATAATCGTTGCTTCGCCGGCGGCATCGTACGTGATAACTTTCTCATAAGCAGTGCCCACCGCATAAAGACGTCCGTCCGGCGCAAAAGCCTGGCCGTTCCCTTTCCGTGAGTCGGACAGGAATTCATTTACCTCGCCGTCAAGTCCGACCTCGTATGTCTTGCTGGCGGGAGTGTCATTAAAGAAAACCTCACCCTTGGCATTGGCGGCCGGGCCGTCGGCGGAAACGCAACTTTGAGTCACCAATTGCCAGCCCTCACCGGGAATGAGCAGTACAGCAAGCGTAGCGTTCTTGGTCACACTATTGGTAACCGGTTGCGGCCAGTCGTGCCACAACCAGCGCATCGCATCGGGAAAAATGGCCGCACCCTGCTTGCCCGGATGCCCGCCATCTCCCCACACGTGATTCACTTCATAGCCGGCAAACACCAGTGCTCGCTCCATGGTCTGGTTGGCCATCCACCAGTCGCCGCCGTAAATATTCAAATCATTCGACCCATCCTGCAAAAAGACGCGGATCGGTTTCGGTTCGAACTTACGGAGGAGCGAGGGATAACGCTCGCCGCCGCGCAGTCCCACGTACGTCCCAACAGTGGTGAAGACGCGACTGAAAGAATCCGGCCGTTCCCACGCCACCGTAAACGCGGCAATTCCCCCGCTGCTCTCGCCGGCAACAGCGCGGTCGTTGGCGGACTCCGACAATTTGATCGGACGCCCGTCGCTGGCGGTCTTTTCCTCAACTGCTGGCAGCAATTCATCGAGAAGGAACCGGGTGTAGTTGTCACCAAGACCGTCGTATTCGTAACTGCGATTGAAACGATCCAGGGCATTGGCAGAATCGGCCGATGGAAGTCGACCCGGCGCTACGAAAACGCCGATGGTCACCGGCATCTCGCCTTTCGCGATGAGATTGTCGAAAACGACCGGCGCGTTCCACCGCACGCCATCCTGGTTCACGAACAGGCACGCGGGCTTCGCGGGATCGTATTGCTTCGGCACGTAAACTTTTACCGCGCGCGTGGTACCCGGAAAAATCTTCGAGCTCGCGAAGTTGAACTCCAACACCTCGCCCTGCGGCACATTCGTTTGAACGATGGAATCAGGTCCCGGCTGGTAGTCGTCGATGGCGAGCAGGGGGATTGCTTGAAAAAGGAAGATAGTCGCAATAAGTGCGCCCGATCGGCTCAGGGGATTCATGCCGTCGAATCCTGTTCAATACCCGGTAGACCTTCAAGCCATTTTTGAAGCCCATTGCTCGCTGGGCTGAAAAACCAGAAGGCCAACCGTTTCGCGGTTGGCCTTCCTGCTCCAGGGCTGAATCGAACACTTCCCGTGCTGACTGACAACGAACACTGCGAAGCTGCTTTACTTACTCGCCAGCTTTTTTATCGCTTCTCCGCGTTGAAGTAGACCAGAAACTTGCTTAAAAGTCCAGCGAATTCGGTGCGATAAGCGAAATTCGATGGGCCTACAAGGCTTGTCAAACCTACCTTCGACGGTACGTGCTTCGCCAGTGTTGACCTCGGAAACTTCCAAAGTCATGCTACGCAAACGTTGAAAACCCGCACACCAGCAACGACTTCCTTGGCCGGGCCGAAGGGCTCGTGGCTGACGGGGAACCTGACAGACTTCGGGCAGGACCCCCTCGGATTCCTTGAAAAATGCGCGCGGGATTATGGCGATTTTGTCCCGCTGCAATTTCTTCACCAAAACATCTATCTGCTGAACGATCCGGCGGACATCGAGGACGTGCTAACGACCCAGGCCCGGAACTTCCGAAAAACCCTCGGGTACCGCACCCCCGTCATGCGGCGGATCTTTGGGGCGGGCCTCGTGACGAGTGAGGGAGACCACTGGGTGCGCCAACGACGGCTCGCGCAACCGGCCTTCCACCGGGACCGCATCGCCACGTACGCGAAAAGCATCGTCGGGTTCACCGAGGAAATGATCGCGACCTGGAAAGACGGCGAAACTCGAGACGTCCATCACGAGATGATGCAGATGACGGTCCGCGTGGTCACGAAGACGCTCTTCAACTCCGCCGTGTCCCCGGAACTTAACGACGTGATCGCCAGTTCGAGCGTGGTCATGGAACGTTTCACCACGCAATGGAAATGGTACCGCGCGCTTTTCGGGCTATTGCCCTCGGTCATGTCCTGGCGCTTTTCGCGGGGCATGCGTCGCCTGGATGATTTCATCTATGGCCTCATCCGCGAACGCCGCGCCAGTGGCGAGGATGCGGGCGATCTGTTGTCGATGCTGCTGCAGGCCCGCCACGAGGACGGCAGCGGTATGAGCGACCAACAACTGCGGGATGAACTGACCACCTTAATGGTGGCCGGGATGGACACGACGGCGCTGGCTTTGTCGTGGACGTTTTATTTATTATCGCAAAATCCCGAGTCGGTGCTGCCTCTCCACGAGGAGCTCAAGCGCGTCCTTGGCGGTCGTTCCCCCGTCTTCGCCGACCTGCCGCAGTTGAGTCACACGGAGATGGTAGTAAAGGAGACGATGCGTTTGTACCCCTCGGTTTGGATCATTGCCCGCGAAGCGCTCCACGATTGCAAGATTGGCGGACGGACCATCAAAGCTGGCGAATCGCTGTTCATGAGCCAGTGGCTGAAACACCGTGACCCGCGCTATTTCAAAGAGGCCGAAAAATTCCTGCCGGAGCGTTGGCGCAAGGAAGAAATGAAGCAACTTCCCAAGTACGCCTATTTTCCCTTCGGCGGTGGCCCGCGGATCTGTATCGGCAATTCGTTCGCGATGATGGAAGCGGTACTGGCACTCGCCACGATCTCGCAAAAATTCCAGCTGATTGCCTCGCCCGGCTACCATGTCAAACCCTGGCCCGCCATTACCCTCTATCCGAAGGGCGGAGTCCATTTAAAAACTGTCAGTAGATAAACGGCTCGCTCAGGTCGAAGGCGTTTTGGATAAGACGGATGTCGTGAGGCTTTTTCGAGCCACTGGCGATGATGACCTCGACGATGTCGAAGCGAAAGTGAATCCGTGGGTTGCCAAGCATGCGCAGGTAATCGAGCGCGGCTTTGCTGAGATTGCGTTGTTTCTCGCGGTCAACCGCTTCACTTGGCGCGCCGAACTGTTCCGTCTCGCGGGTTTTGACTTCGACGAACACGAGCCAGTCCTTTTCTCGGGCGACGAGATCAACCTCGGCTTTGCCACTGCGAAAATTCTTCAGGAGAATTTTATAGCCGCGCCGGCGGAGGTATTTGGCTGCGGCTTTTTCGCCGCGTGCCCCAAGGATCTGCCGCGGCGTGAGATTACCCGCTTTTTTGAACAGACCAAAGAACATGGCTAGAGTGCGGCGAATTCGACTTGCACCGGCTCGACGGCGTTGCGCACGGGGGCGAAAGAGCGGCGGTGCACGGGCGATGGGCCGTATTGACCAAGCGCGGCAAGATGTTCGGGCGTTCCATACCCTTTGTGTTGGGCAAAGTTATACTGGGGGAATTGCTCGTGAAGTTTGAGCATCAGGCGGTCGCGCGTGACCTTGGCGATGACGCTGGCGGCGGCAATGGAAAAACTTTTGGCGTCGCCTTTGACAATCGCGGTTTGCTCCACGCCCATCAGCGGCACGCGCAGGCCGTCGACGAGGACGTGGTCGGGATGAACGTACAGGTTATCCAGCGCGAGCTGCATGGCGCGCCAGGTGGCGCGGAGGATGTTGTAGTGGTCAATGACATCCACATCCGAGATGCCAACCGCCCAGAGAAATTCAGGATTGGCAGTCAACTCGGCATAGATTTCCTCACGCTGTCTCTCGGAAAGCTGCTTCGAGTCAGTGAGCGTCTTGTGTTTGAACTTCGGAGGCAAAATCGCTGCGGCCGCCACAACCGGTCCGGCCAACGGCCCGCGGCCGGCCTCGTCGATCCCCGCGATGATTTGCGCTCCGGCTTTGAAAACTTTCTTTTCGTACCGGAGCATGGCACGCGTTGCGGGTTACGCGTCGGCGACCTTGGTGGCCGTCTTGCCGATGCGGTCGCGCAGGTAGTACAGCTTGGCGCGACGCACTTTACCGGCGCGTTCGACTTCAATCTTTTGGATGAAGGGCGAGTGCAACGGGAACACGCGCTCAACGCCCTCGCCGTAGCTGATACGGCGCACGGTGAATGTCTCCGCAATGCCGCGCCCCTGCATGTTGATCACAATGCCGGAAAACGCCTGCACGCGTTCGCGGTCGGCTTCCTTGATACGCGAGTACACCTTGATGGTGTCGCCCACCTTGAAGGGGACGAGGTCTTTGCGTAACTGTTCCGACTGAATCTTCTCAATGACATTCATGTTCCGACTCCTTTATCGCGTATCGCGTCTCAAATTGAAATGTTAATCTTCCCTCAATAAATCCGGTCGCCGCTCTTTGGTCCGCTGCCGCGCCGATTCCGCAAGCCACTTGGCGACGGCTTCGTGGTTGCCGCTCAACAACACTTCCGGCACCTGCATCCCGCGGAACTCCGGTGGCCGCGTGTATTGCGGCCCTTCCAGCAGCCCGTTGGCAAACGAGTCGTCGCCCGCGCTCTGCTCGTCGCCGAGAACCCCCGGCAACAACCGCACCACCGCATCCACAAACACCGCGGCCGCGAGCGCGCCATTGGTCAGCACGTAGTCGCCGATGCTGACCTCTTCATCGACGAGCGCCTCGCGCACCCTTTCATCCACGCCTTCGTAGTGGCCGCAGATGATGACCAAGTGCGGCTTGCGCGAAAACTCCTGCGCCCGCGCCTGCGTCAGCGGTGCGCCCTGCGGCGTCATCAAAACTACGCAGGATTCATCCCGCCGAATTGTCTCCACCGCTTCAAAGATCGGCTCGGGCTTCATGAGCATGCCCGGCCCACCGCCATACGGCTTGTCATCCACGACGCGGTGTTTGTCGTGGGTGAAATCCCGCAAATTGTGCACCCGTACGGCAACCAATCCACTTTTCTGCGCGCGCTTCAGGATGCTTTCGTCGAGCGGCCCCTCGAAGATGCGCGGGAACAACGTCAGTACGTCAATTTCCATACGGCTCCGCGGCCCAAACCGGCGGCTACTGCTATGCGTCCGGCGCTGGCGGCGCACTTTCCGTGCGACGCCCTTCGGGTTCGATGATTTCCAGCATGGCCCGTTTGCCCTGCTTGGCGGCGGCGCTGGTCAGCAACGTGCGGATCGCCGTGATGGTCCGCCCGCTCTTTCCGATGACCTTGCCGATATCGGCCTGGTTCAACCGCAGTTCAAAGATCACGGCGCGTTCGCTGTCGATTTCGCGCACATCCACTTCCTCGGGATGATCGACCAGGGCCTTCGCTACGTATTCGATAAACGCCTTCATGTCGCGCTCTTGTCGTATCGACCCGTCCGCAAACACCGCGTTTTCGCGTTAAGCCGCTTTCGGCGCTGCGGCAGCTGCCTTCTCCGCTTTTTTCAAGAAGCTCCGCACCGTGTTGCTGGGTTGCGCACCTCTCTGCATCCAATGCTTCACCCGCTCCAGGTCCACCTTGAAATTCTCGCCCGCCTTGCGAGGATCGTATGTCCCCACATTTTCAATGAACCGCCCATCGCGCGGGCTCCGTCCATCGGCAACCACAATACGGTAGCACGGCACGTTCTTTGTTCCCACTCGTCGTAGTCTGATTCTTACCGGCACTTGTTGTCACCTCCCCAATCGCATTTTCGGCAATCCACCTTTGCGGGTCATCGCCTTTTGCATTTTACCCATCTCTTGCATCATTTTTTTCATGGCATTGAATTGCTTCAATACATCGTTCACCTCAGCGACGCTGGTGCCGCTCCCCTTCGCAATGCGCGTGCGTCGGCCCGCATTCAAAATCTCGGGACGGCGCCGCTCTGTGGGTGTCATCGATTGAATGACTGCCTCGACGCGCTTGAGTTGCGACTCACCACCGCTGAGGTCAGGCATTTTACCCATTCCCGGCAGCATGCCAAGTAGATTCTCCAACGGCCCAAGCTTCTTAAGCTGTTGCAGTTGCGAAAGAAAATCCTCCAAATTCAGGCTCTGGTCGGCGATTTTTTCCTGCAATTCCTCGGCTTTCTTCATGTCGAAGGCATCCTGCGCCTTCTCGACAAGACTGACTACGTCGCCCATCCCGAGGATCCGCCCCGCCATCCGCTCACCCTGAAACAGCTCCAGGTCATCCAGCTTTTCGCCGACACCCGCAAACCGTATCGGCTTGCCCGTGACCGCCCGCATCGAAAGCGCCGCGCCACCACGTGCGTCGCCATCGAGTTTCGTGAGTACGATCCCCGTGATATTCAGCGCCTTGTCGAAATGCTCGACGATATTCACGGCTTCCTGCCCCGTTGCCGCGTCAGCCACCAGCAAAATCTCCTGCGGCGTGAGCGCGTCACGCATTCGCACCAGTTCCTGCACGAGAGCTTTATCGATTTGCAAACGTCCTGCCGTGTCAAAAATCACAACATCGCGGTTTTGCGATTGGGCGAACGCCGTCGCCTGCTTGGCAATTCTTACAACATCGGACTCGCCGCGCAGGGAGAACACCGGGATTCCCACTTGCTGGCCGAGCGTTTCTAGTTGGTCGATCGCTGCAGGACGATGCACATCGCACGCCACGAGCAACGGCTTGCGTCCCTGCTTGGCCAACAATTTTGCCAATTTCCCCGAGGTGGTCGTCTTGCCGCACCCATGCAACCCCACCATCATCCAATTCCCGCTCGGTGTAGCAACCGCCGCCCCTGGCGTCTCGCCGCCCATTAGCGTGACCAGCTCATCATGTACGATCTTGATGATCTGCTGCCCCGGGGTGATGCTGGTGAGGACCTCCTGTCCCAGCGCCCGCTGCTTTGTGCGCTCGATGAAATCCTTCGCGACCTTGTAGTTGACGTCGGCTTCGAGCAAAGCCAGCCGCACCTCACGGAGCGCGTCCGCGACGTTTTTCTCGGATAGCTTGCCGAAGCCGCGCAGGTTCTTGAAAATCCCCTGCAATTTGTCTGAAAGTGAGTCGAACATGGCAATTCTCGCCGCTGGCAATATCAGCCTTCCCGGTGATTGCGCAAGGAAATTTGCCAGAAAGAGAAAGGGCGAGCCGAAGCCCGCCCTCTCATTCCTAACCAACACCCAATCGCGCTATTTCTCTTTGTCGAAGTCCTTCAGGGCCTTCTCACTCGGTGACTTGAGCTTGTCCTGATGTTGCGCCGCTGTATCCTGCACCTTCTCCAGGTACTTCCACGCTCCATATGCCAGCGCGGCCAGTACCGCAAGGAGGAGCAGCTTTTTCATTCCGCCACGCGCTCGATCTTCGCCCCCAACAGACGAAGTTTTTGGTCGATACGTTCGTAGCCGCGGTCGACGTGATAAATGCGGTTCACTTCCGTTTCGCCGTCGGCCGCCAGCCCCGCCAACACCAGACCCGCGCTCGCGCGCAGGTCGCTGGCCATCACGGGCGCGCCGCTGAGCTTCTTCACGCCTTTGACAATGGCGCTGGGCCCTTCGAGCGAAACATCCGCGCCCAGCCGCGCCATCTCACTGATGTGCATAAAACGATTCGGGAACACTTTCTCCGTGATGACACTGATCCCCGGCGTAACGGTCATCATGGCGCTCATTTGCGCCTGCATGTCCGTTGGAAAACCGGGATAGGGCATGGTGATGACATCCACGGGTTTGAGGTCGCCGTTGCTGCGGACGCGGATCGTGCCGTTGTTGCGCTCGACCGTGACCCCGCATTCCTCAAGTTTGTCGCGTACGGCACTGAGATGTTCAGCACGTGCGCCAAGAATCTCAATGTCACCGCCCGTAATCGCTGCCGCCGCCATGAACGTGCCGGCTTCGATGCGGTCGGGAATGACCGTGTGCTCCGCGCCGTGCAGTTCCTCGACGCCTTCAATCTCCAGCATATGGCCGCCGATGCCTTTGATCTTCGCGCCCATCTTGATGAGGAAATTCACCAGGTCTTCAATCTCGGGCTCGCAGGCCGCGCCCTCAATCCATGTCGTGCCCGTGGCCAGCACTGCTGCCATCAAAACGTTGGCCGTCCCAAGCACGGTCGAACCGAAACGCCCACCCATGAACACATCGTTGCCAGTCAATTCATTGCAGCGCGCGTGGACATAACCGTTCTCCACCACCACGTCCGCGCCAAGCCGTTTAAGACCCTTGATATGTTGGTCGATCGGGCGATCACCAATGACGCAGCCACCCGGGAGCGAGACTTTGCAGTTGTGCAATCGCGCCAGCAATGGCCCAAGCAAGCAAACCGACGCGCGCATCTTGCGGACAAGCTCGTACGGCGCGACGCCCAGCGGATGCCCTGCGCGCACCTCGACGACGCCTTCGGCCTTGTGATGCTCCACCTTCACGCTCAACCAGCGCAGGATGTCGCACATGAACTGGATGTCGCTGAGGTTCGGCACGCCGTGGATGACGCACGGTTCGCTCGTGAGCAGTGTCGCGGCGATAATTGGCAAGGCGGCGTTTTTGGAGCCGCTGATTTGAACGGTTCCGCGAAGCGGATTTCCCCCACTAATAATAATCTTTTCCATAGCCACCTCCTTGGTGTGAGCTATTTGTTCCACTGCCGCCGGGCTTCCCAGGGCCCGACGTTACTTCTTGGGCTGAGCCACGATCACGCGCTCATGTCCCTGTAAATCTTTCACCACTTCGACAACCGCAAAGCCTTGCTGGCCGAAAATGTCCTCGACTGCTTTTCGCTGTCCCGCGCCGATTTCCAGCGCCATAAATCCGGAGGGAGATAGAATACGCCTGGCATCCATGACCAAGCGTCGAATGACTTTGAGTCCATCCTCACCCGCTGCCAATGCGCGCACGGGCTCAAAGTCTCTAACCTCCTTGGGCAGCTTCGCCAATTCCCCATCCGCAATGTACGGTGGATTTGAGACGATCGCCTCCACCACGAAGCTGCTTGGGAGTTCTTGTAACAAATCGCTTTCCAGAAAGCGAACGTTTTTTTCAATTTGATGCAACTTTCCGTTCCAGCGCGCCACTTCCAACGCCTCGGGGCTCACATCCACCGCAGTAATTTCAGCCTCCGGCAATTTCTTCGCCAGCGCAATCGCGATACACCCGCTCCCCGTCCCCACGTCCACAACCTTCACTCCTGCTTTCCGCTCTCCGCTTTCCGCCTTCAATCTTTCGGCCACCGCTTCCACCAACAGCTCCGTCTCCGGCCTGGGAATCAATACACGCTTATCCACCAGCAGTTTCAGCCCGCAAAACTCCACTTCGCCCGTGATGTATTGCAACGGTTCGCCCGCCACCCGCCGCTTCACCATCTCCCGCAACTTGGCCAGTGTCGCCTCATCCAACTCCCGCTCAAATTCCAGGTACAACGCCATCCGCTTGTTCTTCAACAAATGCGCCAGCAACAACTCAATGGTCAGCCGCGGACTCTCAATCCCCTGCTTCTCAAAATACACCGTCGTTTTTTGGATTACTTCCAGAATGCGCACAGCGGGAGACTACACGAACCACCCTGCGCGCAAAAGACGAAAGCCGAAGACGCCTACTCTTGGACAATTTCCACCGGCGTCCCAATGATCACCATCTGTGCCAGCCGCGTCGCGTTCCAATTGGCAAGGCGGAAGCAGCCGTGGGAGAATGTTTTGCCGATCTGATCGGGATGCGGCGTACCGTGGATGCCGTAACCGGATCTACTCAAGCCAACCCACGCGTCGCCGACCGGGTTGTGCGGGCCGGCGGGAACGATCAGTTTGCCGTAGCCTTTCTGTTTGTCGTCCAACTCCGGGAAATTCACCGGGTCGAAGGTGTAGTTGGGGTTCATCGCTACGGTCTGCACGGTGAGTTGTCCGTGTGTCCGCTTCTCCTTGTCCGCCGCGATGGAACACGGAAAGAGCGCAATGATTTTGCCGTCGCTATCATACGCTACGATGGTTTTCGCGGAAAGATCGACGCGCAGTTTGGCCGCGGAGCCGTGCTTCGCTGGAGCGATGTTAAGCAGCACGACTGTTTGATTCGATTGGATCGATTTCCAATCGGCGACGCTGGGATTGAGCGTCCGTATCAAACCTTCGGACGCGTGGCATTTTTCCGCGACCATTTCCAGCACCGTCTCGAACCACATATTCGTCAGCTGCGAACGTTCCAGCCAATCTTCGGAAACGTGTGTGAGTTTCCCGAGGTCCTCAGCCGTGACAACGTAATTTGTGTAATTCGGGCGGCCAGCGGGAAAGTTGACCGCCGTATCCATGTCGAACTTGCCGGTCGGTTTCAGGTCGTGGGCTTGTTGCCAGGCCGCCAACGCCTGCTCCGTCGCGCCGCCCCATTTCCCATCGATCTGCCCCGGCGAGAATCCCACATCATCCAACCCAATCTGCACAGAAATGATGTCATCGCGCGACATCTTCGGCGGGGATTCCTGGCTAAAAACAGAAGTCGCCAACAATAGGAACAACGTCCCTATCGCGATCGTCGTTGCTCGGTCCTCAATCATCAGAAGACGATTAGCACAACGATGACGGGTTGTAGAGGCGCTTCTGTGAAGCGCCGCATTATGCAAATCACCCGGTCGTCTCGGCGAGCCGCCGGGTGAGATCGTCGTTCATCAATGCGCCGATCAAATCCTCCAGGTCACCCTCCATGATGGCGGGGAGATTCTGGATCGTGACATTGATGCGATGATCCGTGACGCGGTTCTGGGGATAATTATACGTGCGGATCTTCTCGCTGCGGTCGCCCGTGCCAATCTGGTCACGCCGGGCCGCTGACATGCGCGCTTCTTCCTGCTCGATCTTATGCGCGAGGAGGCGCGACCGCAGCACCCGCAGCGCCTTGGCCTTGTTCTTGATCTGCGAACGCTCATCGGCACAGCGCACGATCAATCCGCTCGGCTTGTGGTTGATCTGCACGGCGCTATCCGTCGTATTCACACCCTGTCCGCCCGGCCCGCTGGCGCGGCACACGGTGATCTCCATGTCCTCAGGCCGCAAGACCACGTCCACTTCCTCCGCCTCGGGCAACACCGCCACGCTGGCCGTCGAAGTATGAATGCGCCCCTGTGCCTCCGTCGATGGCACCCGCTGCACGCGATGCACCCCCATCTCATACCGCATCTTCTTGAAGACATCCTGCCCCTGGATCGAAAACACGATTTCCTTGAACCCGCCCCGCTCACTCGGGCTCGTGTCCATCACGTCGATCTTCCACCGCTGCGTGTCCGCATAACGGCTGTACATGCGAAACAGGTCTCCCGCAAACAACGCCGCTTCATCGCCGCCCGTGCCCGCGCGAATTTCCATGATCGAGTTGCGCGAATCATTCGGGTCGGGCGGCACGAGTCCCAGCTGCACATCGCGATACAACATCTCCAGCTTGCGCTGCAAATCGTCGAGTTCGCCCTTGGCCAGTTCGGCCATCTCCGCGTCGGCGCCGGCGACCAACTCTTTGTTCTCGGCGATCTGTTTCTGGACCGCCTCTGCCGCGTCGTAATCGCCCAGCAACTTCTTCAGGCGCTGCAGTTCGCGCGCGAGTTCACCCGCGCGGCGCTGGTCAGCGTACACCGCCGGATTGGCGAGCTCGGCCTCGAGTTCACCCGCTCGCTTGCGAAACTTATCGATGTTGGGTAGTGCGTTCATTTCAGGTCACTATTCGGGAAAACAAAAAACTTCGCCCCGAAGAATTCCGGGACGAAGTTTTCAGAAAAAGGCAGCTACTTCGACTTCTTGGCGTACCGCTTCTGGAAGCGCTCAACGCGGCCCGCGGTATCGACAAACTTCTGCGTGCCCGTAAAGAACGGATGGCACTTCGAGCAGATGCCGATACGCATGTCCTTCCGCGTGGAACGCGTCTTGAGAATGTTCCCGCACGCGCAATGAATCACTGCGTCAACGTATTCTGGATGTATCTTGGCTTTCATGGTCAGGGCCGCGAAACCTACACGACCACCCGCCCCGTTGCAAGTCGAATCTGAAACATGCCAAATAATGGTCTAATGCCATCCCCTCTCCCCTTGGGGGAGAGGGTTAGGGTGAGGGGTTTTGAAACCAGTCGCATGTATCGCCCGCACTACCAGCATTGCAATCTCCGCCCGTGTCTGCTACCTTGCAGCGCCATGAGCCAGAAGGGCAAAACGCCAAAGACGAAGAAGAAAGCCTGCCTGTTGGGCCTCGGACTCGACGGCAAGGACGGCCACACCCGCATCACCACCGGCGAGAATTTCAAACTGGTCGGCGGCAGCGAGGAAACCCACGGCGTAATGCAGGAGAAGGCCGTGAAGGTCAACGAGCACCTCAAGCGCCGCGGCAAAACCCTCGATACCGTTGACCACGAAGAGTTTTACGAGATCGCCGATAAAGTCGGTATGCCCCTGCTCGACGCGCAACGCGCCCGGCAGAGAAACTGAAGCACGAGTTGGTCTTACGTCGCACCTGTCCGCAAGTACTCAAGAAGCATTCCCACGGACCTTCTCAAGTGCGGCGCGTACGCGTTTTCGACGTCGCGATATTCTTCGAGAAGTTGTTGCAACGCTCCTATAGTCTGTGCTTTCTGGCCCATCAACAAGCCCAAGATGGGAAGCCTCAGTCGATTGTATTCTTTGATACCGTGCCGTTCACAACCAGCGTAAACCTGTTTGAGATTCACGAACGACTCCTGAAACGGTAGACCGAACTGAATGATGTGTTGGGACAGCGCCTCCGCGGTGGTGCGACTAAACTCGGTACGTGGGAATGGCCATTTAATCCAGCGCTTATCGGGCGTCAAGTAACCGACGTTAACCACAAAGGTAGCTGGAACATAACCACTCAACTCATTGCCAACGCGCTCTAAGAGTTGATGCAGAGGTCGGACGTGAATACCGATGTTGGCGGTAAAGTAGGCGGGACCATTTTTATCGGGAACGGAGTGTGGCAACGCAATCCAGTCGAAGATTTCAGGTGTACGTTCTCTAATCAAAAAGCCACGACGAATTGCAAAACCTCTGGGCTGCAAGTGAGTCCAGACAATTTCCTCCAAACTCTTCCGTATGGTCTTCGGCGTGAGCATGGTGACGCTAACCGTCCTGCAAGGCGAAACGGGCGAATCTAATATGTCTTGCGTAGATTGCTCGGCAGGATATTCAACTCGTTCCGATACTTCGCCACCGTGCGGCGGGCAATCGGAATGCCCTGCTCTTTGAGGATCGCGACGATTTCCTGGTCGGACAACGGCTTCATCGGGTCTTCACGTTCGATAAGCTTCGAGATTTGCTCTTTCACGCTGGTGTTGCTCATCGCTCCGCCACCCGCCGTCTCGAAACCGGGCGTGAAGAAATACTTCATCTCAAACAACCCCTGCGGCGTCTGCATATATTTGTTGGCCACCGCGCGGCTGACCGTCGTCTCATGCACGCCCACCACTTCCGCCACCTGCGCCATCGTCAACGGCTTCAGGCACGAGATGCCCTTCTCGAGAAATTCCCGCTGCCGTTCCACGATCACTTTCGCAATATTGTAAATCGTCTGCTGCCGCTGGTGGATGCTCTTGATGAGAAATTTTCCCGCGCGAATCTTGTCGCGGATGTAGTCCTTCGCTTCATTGGACTTGTCGCCGCTCGCCATCAATTCCTTGTACGTATTGCTGATGCGCAAATGCGGGATCTGCTCGTCGTTGAGCAGCACCACGTAATCATCCCCGACCTTCTGCACCACCACGTCCGCCGCCACGTACTGTTGCTGCTCGGTCGTGAACATCCGCCCCGGTTTCGGCTCGAGCGTGGAAATAAAATTCGCCAACTGCTGCACCTGCTCGACACTCAGGCTCATCGCCCGCGCGATCTCGGGGAACCGTTTCCGACCCAAATCGTCGAGATGCTGGTTCACCAGCACCGCCTCAATCGACTCCGACTTTCCCAACCGATCCAACTGGACCAACAAGCACTCCTTCAAATTCCGCGCGCCCACCCCGACGGGATGGAACGTCTGCACCAGTTCCAGCGCTTCCTGCAAGTGTTCCAGCGGAATACCGGAACTGACCGACAATTCCTCGATCGGCGTCAGCAAATACCCGTCGTCATTGATGCTGCCGACGATCAACTCGGCGACCTTGCGCCGTTCCTCGGTCAGGGCTGCGAAATTGAGCTGCTGCAAGAGGTGCTGCTGCAGCGATTCCTGCTGGACGATCGAATCAAAAAAATGTTGGCGCTGCTCTTCCTGCTCGGGCGAACGCGACCGCACCGTGTTGGTCTGTGAAAAATATTCACGCCACTCGTCATCGAGTTTCGCGAGAACCTCGAACTCTTCCTTGAACTCCGCCCGCTCCTCGGCGGTGACGGCCTCCTTTTCAGGCTCCGCCTCGCGGACCGTCTCGCCATCGGGCGACTCGATCTCGACCGTCGGCTCGTCCTTGGGAATCTCCTCCAGCAGCGGGTTCTGCTGCAGCTCCTCCTGCACCAGCGAACGCAATTCCAGCGTCGGCACCTGCAGCAAATGCAGGCTCTGCTGCAGTTGCGGCGCCAAAATCTGCTGCAGCGACATCCGCTGTACTTGATGTAATCCAGGACCTGCCATTATTTATTCCCCTTGAACCAACGTTTTCACTATAAGCGCGACACCAAACAAGTAAAGGGCAAAGATTGCCCCCGGCACACCGCCTGCTCATCCCCGCTCTTCACTCCGCAATTGTAGGGCAGGCGGCCCGCCTGCCGTTTTCCCAATAAATGTATCCGCACGCCTAACAAATTCCCTTAATCCGCTCCAAACGAACCGGATTGAAATCATCGCTCCGCATTTACACATCCTGCTAAACATCAACATCTTCCCAGCGCATTTCACATCACATTGAATCCGGTTCGTTTCGCAGAATAAGGTGTTTCTGCCCCTCTCCCCTGACGGCCAAACCCATGGCAAAGACCGGTCCTCTCGTAAATTCCATCCCTGTATCTCTTCCCAAAACAAGTCATGTCATAACTCACGGCCCAACCCTATCATTATCGGAATACGATGTCAAACCGCCTTCCTCTGAAATCTCAAATCCCGAAATCTCCAATTCCACCTTCCTCACCTACAAGGCGTGGGCCGGGCCATTGTCATACTCTCAGCGTCCATACAATTGGTTCGAGATCCCAGCCGGCAGAATGCTAAATTTTGCCCGTGATCATATTCCTAAACGGTTCCATAAATGCCGGTAAGACTACCGTGGCCAAAATCCTGGCCCGAAAACTTCCCAACGTGGCTCTGGTGGAAATCGATGCGCTGCATAACATGATCGACTGGATGCCGATCGATCAGGCGGTGCCAATCAATCTGGAAAATGCCGTCTCCGTGATCCGCTGTTTCTCAAAAAGAGGTCTGGATGTAATCGTCCCCTGCCCGCTGTCTCTGGACAATTACTCCTACCTCATGAACGAACTGAAGGATATCGACGAGAACATCCACGTTTTCACTCTCGCGCCAAAACTCGAAATCGCCCTGACAAACAGGGGAACCCGTGAGTTGGAAGACCGGGAACGTGAAAGAATCAGTCATCACTACCGCCTCGGGATCCACGCTCCATCTTTCGGAGAGGTCATCGATAACTCAAACCAGGCCCCCGAGGACACCGCGAATTACATCCTCACGAAAATAGATAATCCTTAGAAATCTTGCGCCCATCTCAGTTCCGGCGGCGAAGACGGCAGCTACTACCGCGACGCTCTCCCCGACCTCGGCGAGAAAGCCCCTCCCCCATAGAACGGGCGTCCCGCCCGTTTGCCTCTGCCGCTCTCCCCGTTGAACAGGCGTCCCGCCTGTTTCTCTCTGACCCCCTCACAGCTTACCGCTCTAAAGAAATCTGGAATCATCGCAGCGTCAGGAGTACGCTTCCCAAGCTCGACCGCGCCGAAAATATCTAGCTGAACATGAGCAAGAGCGATTTCAAATATGACGTAGCTTTTTCCTTCTTGCAGGAGGATGAAGCGCTTGCAGTGGAACTAAACAATCGTCTCAAATCACGCCTTAGAACATTCATATATACAGAACGACAAAAAGAGATTGCCGGCACAGACGGCGAGCAAACCTTTAATCGTGTCTTCGGGCAAGAAACAAGGTTCGTCGTTGTTTTACATCGTAGCAAGTGGGGATCAACTCGTTGGACGCGGATTGAGGAAACAGCCATAAGGAACAGGGGCTTCGATCATGGCTACGATTTCGTTCTATTTGTTCCGTTAGAAACACCGCCCGCTGTTCCCAAATGGCTCCCCAAGACGCGCATTTGGATCGGCCTCGACCTTTTAGGTCCCGATGTGGCAGCCGACGTAATCGAAGAGCGAGTTCGAGAGCACGGCAGCTCACCCCATGAAGAAAGCGTTGAAGAACTGGCGAAACGGTTCCAGTACGAAACTGAACTTACACAACAACGAGAAAGCTTCTTGAACTCGGAGAAGGCCGCAGAGTTAGCGACCGCAGAATTCTATCACGTCGTAACTGAGGTCAGAAGGGTCATTGACGAACTTAAGAATGCTGCGACCTCTTTTAGCTTTAAAACTGAGGAGGATCGAAATGTAATCGTCGTATTGGGAGGAGGGCGAACTTTGAGTTTTGCTTGGGAACGGCAGTACAGAAACATCCTCAAAGGCACCAGACTGTTTGTAACATTTTGGGATGGACTAAGGTCAGTCCAAGGCGGGTTCTACATCCGCAAGACACAAGCAATTCGAACGTGGGAGACTGAGGTCGACTGCGATGAAAATCAAATCATGGGCTGGCGGGTAACAGCAATTGGGAACCGCTTCTTCACTAGCAAAGACCTCGTGGGGCATTGCATGAAACAATTTCTACAAGACGTTCAGGAACTGCGGGACGAACAGAGACTCTGACAGTAGACACTTTCCCTTGATCACCTAATCCTCTCCGATAGTCTTTGCGTCGCCTCCTCAATGGACATCTTTGTGTTGGTATTAATGTCTATACAGCCAACGATCTTCCAACTCGCGTATGGTGGCGGATCGCCTAAGCGCGCATTCGGTACCAGCGCAATCTTTACATTTTGAGGCCTGTATTCGAGTATTCTCGTAACGGCTACCGGCCGTGGGTCATCGTATTCGGTCGAATCATCGCGCTCAGGTTTACCATAGGCTGCGAGAATCGCTCCGTAATGGTCCTCAGCCGATCTTGCGATCGCACTCAGCTCGGTCTTTACGCTATTCGGTAATTTGGGATTTGGTCCTTCGTTAACGCTTCGCGTGAGAGAAGAGAAGAATACGCCCAGTCCAAGCGCGCCGACAAAGACGATGAGAGCAATCACGAATAGCTTTGCCAAGTTGAAGCCCGGCGTCGCTCTACGAGAATCCTCCACAAATGGGGCCGACGGTTTCGCTAGAACTTTCTCCACCGACGCCTCGGTGTTGGGACTGATCACGACGGAACTAACCGGGCATCCACAATGTGGGCAAGCACTGGCTCGATTGGACACTTCTTTATTGCATTCAGAACACTTAATGAGAGCCATCGTAGTTCTCCTGTAGGCGTCGGCCTAACGATTCGACGGAGGCGTCACAAGCCGAAACGCCTTCATTTGCTTCCTTTCCTCCCCCTCAGAAATCTTGCGTCCATCCGCACTCCGTGTAAAATCCCCCGCGCGGGGATACGAATCACGATTTTGGGGAGCGGGAGCGCGGGCAATTGCACCTTGATTGAAACCGACAGGGCTTCAATCGCCTGAATGAGTGGCAGGCGAGGCTTACACTTCTGCCAGTTCCGGCTTGTTGCCGTCGCGGTCCACAGGCTTCAGGGCAACTGACGCGTCAAGGACCTCGCGGATTTTTCGCGTAAGTTGCGACGGGGAGAATGGCTTCTCCAAAAAGGATAGTCCCTCATCAAGCACGCCATGGTGAGCGAGCGCGTCGTCCGTATAACCCGACATCAGCAGCACCTTGGTTTGGGGCAGCTGGCTTCTGATTCGATCGCAAAGCTCTTTGCCGCTCATTTGCGGCATGATCACGTCGGTGAGCACCAGGTCAAATCCCGAATCTCTCCGGATCAATTCCAGCGCTTCAAAAGCGTTGTTGGCCTGCTGAACGTGATAGCCGCAGTCTCGCAAGATAAACACGGCGAGGTCCCGAACCGCCGAGTCATCCTCGACGACCAATATCGATTCCGTGCCAGTGGGCAAGGGCTCTGACTCCGTTTTTGCCGTCGGCTCGGGTTTCGCATCCGTGCGCGGCAGGAATATCCGGAAAGTCGTGCCGGAGTTCAGTTCGCTATAGACGCGTATATCGCCACCGCTCTGGCAAATAATGCCATAACTGGTCGCCAGGCCCAGGCCCGTTCCCTTCCCCACTCCCTTGGTGGTGAAAAACGGCTCGAATAAATGGGCTTTGACCTCTTCCGTCATGCCCATGCCGTTGTCACTGATGGCGATCATGACATATTCACCGACGTCCAGCGTCCGATTGCGAAAACTCGTCTTGTGGTCGATCCTCGCGTTCGTCGTGCTGATGGTGAGCTTGCCCCCGCGAGGCATGGCATCACGCGCATTGACAGCCAAATTCATAATAACTTGTTCGATCTGCCCGGGGTCGGCTTTCACATGTCCCAGCGAACCAGCGAAACTGATGGACAATTCGACGTCCTCCCCAATCAGGCGCCGCAACATTTTTTCCATGCCGCCAACGACTTCGTTAAGTTGCAGCACACGTGGCTGTAGCACCTGCTTGCGGCTGAAAGCCAATAGTTGCCGGGTCAACGAACTGGCGCGCTCCGCCGCCTTTTGGATTTCGGCGAGGTTCTTCTGGAGCGGATCGGTTTTCTCCATTTTTCGAAGCGACAGCGCGCTGTAACTGCTGATCACCGTGAGCAGATTGTTGAAATCGTGCGCGACGCCGCCAGCCAATCGACCAACCGCCTCCATTTTCTGGGATTGCTGCAACTGTTCCTCGCTGCGGCGAAGCGCCTCCTCGGCCCGTTTTGCTTCCGTGATGTCCTGCACCGTTCCCAACATCTTGAGGGGTTCGCCTTGAGCGTTCACGAGAATTTCTCCGCGACCCTGCATGATCCGTTCGGTACCGTCGGGCAAAACCACGCGATGATCGCAAACAAACGGCTGGCGGGTTCGCAGTGCCTCAGCCATGTTTTGGTTGACCCGTGACCGGTCGTCCGGATGCACCCGTTCCACCCAGCTTTCCATGGAGGAAACAGAATCTTCCGGCTTGTACCCGTACAATCGTCGCGTTTGCTCGGACCAAGTGACTTTGTTCTCAGTGAGGTCCCACTCCCAACTCCCCAAGCGGGCGATCTGCTGCGCTTGCGCCAGCTGGGCCTGGCTGCTCCGCAGATGTGTTTCCGCCTGTCGGCGCTCGGCATTTTCCCGCGTCAAATCCGCCGTGCGCTCGGCTACTGTCTGCTCGATTCCTTCCTTCAACGATTCCAATCTGGCCTGACGCTCCGCCACGAGATGCATTTCGCTTAGACTTTTGCGAATCGAAATAATCAGGAACGTCACCTCGAAGATTACCCATCCCGCGTGTTCCAATGACCGCCAGATCGGGGCATGGAGCACGCCATAGACGGATTGCGCCCAGAATGCTCCTCGAAGAAGGTGGTCTACGTAAACCACGGCCGTGGCTGAGATCAGTACTTTCCAATCCCGGTAAAACGCCAGAATTGCCAACGAGCCAAAAACGTGAAAATGGGTTTCGATTCGCCCCCCGGTCAAATGAATCAACAGCGCCGACATCAGCATCTGTCCGACAGCGATCGCGTGGCGTGTCACCACTTTTCCCGGTTGCAGCAATCCTAAAATCACCGGCGCGCTGGTGACCACGCCCCCTAAAAGCACTGCGGCCCAAACGTGCAGGTGTATTTGGCTCTCGGTACCGGTCCAGGCGCGCGGGGAAATCCAAATAGCCAGCGCTATTCCGAAGATCCACTGACAGATCATCAGGCGCGCGAAGATCTGGTCGGTGTGCTTGACAATGCTTTGCTGCTGCTCTCGGAACAATTCGGCAGTCCGCGCGGAAATCGTGTCGGCAGGAACGGTCGTTTTTGCTCCCGAGGGTTTCATCGGGCAGCTCCGGCAGGTGAAGCCCCGGGTTTCCCCAGCAAGGAACACCCGTAGACTTGCGTTTGCTTCATGCTCGCGTCTTGTCCGGTCAAGAGCGAGACGATCGTATTTTCTCCCGCGTTGTCGCCCGCATGACCACGGCTGCCGGTGATTCCGCCGTTGAACAGCAATTGCCCGCGTGTGTCGTAGAGGAGGACATAGCCGGAAGTTTCGGCCCCAAACAGGCGGGCCTGTGCGCCGTCGAGATCTTCATGTACCGCAACCCCCGGAATGGCCGCCGCGTTCCGCCACAAATCAGTCCGCGTCCAATCATCAGAAAATTTGCCGGGCTTGAAGAACAACACCTGTGTGGCGGCCCTTCCTTGGGATCGAGCCAGCAGCCGGTTTAATTCTTCGAGACTGGCCCGTGTGCAGGGGCATTGGGGATGCGCGAACATGATTAATGTATCACGGTTGTGATCCAATACGATCTGCGCCTCCGCTGGCCAATGTTGCGGCGTGATACCGACACGCCCGCTGGCGCTCTGGTAATTCAAAATCACGACGAAGCCTGCTCCGACTGCGAGCAGCCATAGCGCGCAAAAGCCAATTTGAACGGGCAAAACGCGTACCACCATTAAGTGAAAAAGCACGCATCGTGCCACCGGCTGAATGCGTCTTCCCTTCTCAGAAAGCTTGTCTCAATTCTCACTCCGTGTAAAATCCCCGACGTGGGGATGCGTATCACGATTTTGGGGAGCGGGAGCGCGGGCAATTGCACCTTGATTGAAACCGACACGACGAAATTGCTCGTCGATGCCGGTCTGAGCGGTCGCCAGATCGCGCAACGCCTCGCGCTGGTCAGCCGCAATTTGGAAGAAATCAACGGCGTCGTCCTGACCCACGAACATAGCGACCACACCCGCGGTCTGGGCGTCCTTTGCAAAACACGCGCGCTCCCCGTGTACGCCAATCGCCTCACCGCCGAGGCCATTTCCACCGACCCCGAATGGCAGGACCGCGTCCGCATCTCGTGGCGGCTCTTTTCCACGGGCGGTTCCTTCGAGGTGGGCGATCTGTTGGTCGAATCCTTCAGCGTTCCGCACGATGCCTACGACCCGGTCGGCTACGTCATCCGCCATCCCAATTCCGGCACCGCCATCGGCGTGCTCACCGATCTCGGCCACGCGACGAAGCTCGTCACCGAACGCATGCGCGCCATGGACGTCCTAGTCGTGGAAGCCAACCACGATTTGAAGTTGTTGCAGGAAGATGCCGTCCGCCCGTGGTCCCTGAAGCAGCGCATCATGAGCCGTCACGGACATCTCAGCAATGACGCCGCCGCTACGCTCGCCAGCGAAGTCGCCTCTGACAAACTGCGTCACGTCTTTCTCGCCCACCTCAGTCAGGACTGCAACCGCCCCGAACTGGCGCAGGAAACCGTCAGCAATCAGCTCCAGAAAATCGGCGCCCGTCACATCAAAGTCGCCGTCGCCAGCCAGGACAAACCGACCGCGACCCTGTCGCTATGATCATCGGCGTTCCCAGGGAGATCAAAAACAACGAGTATCGCGTCGGCCTGCTGCCCGTTCATTGCGAAGCCCTGACCGAAGCGGGTCATACCGTGCTCGTTGAACATCGGGCGGGTGAAGGCAGCGGCGTGCTCGACCAGGATTATCGGGCCGCCGGCGCGCGCATCGTCAATTCTCCTCGCGTCCTCTTCCGCCGTGCCGACCTGATCGTGAAGGTCAAAGAACCACAGCCGTCCGAAATCTTATTGCTCCACTCCGGGCAAATCGTTTTCACCTACTTCCACTTCGCCGCCGACAAAAAACTTTTTTCTTCAACCCTTCGTAGCGGCATCATCGCCATTGCCTACGAAACCATCCAATCGCCAGATGGTTCTCTGCCCCTGCTAACGCCGATGAGCGAGATCGCCGGACGCATGGCCGTCCATGAAGGCGCGAAGTACCTCGAGGAACCCATGAAAGGCCGCGGCCTGTTGCTAGCCGGTGTGCCCGGTGTTGCGCCCGCAAAGGTCACCATCCTCGGCGGCGGGATCGTGGGCGCCAACGCCGCCAAGATGGCCGCCGGTCTTGGCGCGGACGTGTCGATCCTCGATATCAACCTCAACCGCTTGCGTTACCTCGACGACGTGATGCCGAAGAACGTCAAGACCCTGATGAGCAACGCTCACAACATCCGCGAGCAGGTTCGCGATGCCGATTTACTCATCGGCGCGGTGCTACGACCCGGCGCCCGCGCCCCGATGCTTGTCTCCCGCAAATTGGTGAAACAAATGAAGCGCGGCGCAGTCATCGTCGATGTGGCGATCGATCAGGGTGGCTGCATCGAAACCTCGCGGCCCACGACGCACGAAAAACCAACCTACCTCGTCAACGGCGTCGTGCATTACTGCGTCACGAATATGCCCGGCGCGGTCGCGCGAACTTCCACGCTCGCGTTGACCAACGCCACCTTTCCCTACGCCATGGAGATCGCCCAAAGAGGATTTGCCCGAGCGGTCCGTGAGAATTCAGCGCTAGCGCTGGGGGTAAACATAGCGCGAGGCCGGGTGGTTTATCCCGACCTCGCGAAGCAATACCGTTTGCCGTTGACCAGCCTTAAAGAAGTCCTCTGACCTCTTACCGGCAGAAATAACCGCCGTAGTAACGGGCCGGCGCGTAATACCCGCACACTGGCCGATAATACACCGGCGCCCGATAGCAGTACCCCGGATAAAACGAGGCACAACGCTGATATCCGCCGTAGCTAAACCCAAAACCGGGGAACCCGACATTCACCGAAACAAACGTCCGCGCCTGGGCCGGTGCCGCCAACAGGCAGGACAAAGCCGCTACCGCTACAAACCCACTGACGATCTTAAGTATCCTTTTCATCTAAATCCTCCATTCTGCTCTATTAGACACGCATGGAATGGGTTTATTCAACTGCACTCAATACATTGGCTCACAAATAGTTACACACTACACCGCGCCGCTTCCCCCACCTTTCGCCCTTCCCGCTTCCGCCCTCTCGCTTCCGCCTCACCCCTTCAATGCCCCCATTTGAATTCCGCTGATAAACCACTTCTGCCCGATCACGAAAACCACAATCATCGGCAGGATCATCATCATCGAACCCGCCATGAGCAGCGTCCATTGCGTGCTGTACAACCCCATGAACGAGAGCAGCCCGAGCGGCAGCGTCTTCATCGAATCCTGCGTCAGCATGACGAGCGGCCAGTAAAAGCTCTGCCAGTTGCCGAGGAACGTAAAGATTCCCAGCGTCGCCAGCGCCGGTTTGCTCAACGGCAAAATGATGTTCGTGAAAATCCGAAATAACCCGCACCCGTCAATCGTCGCCGCCTCTTCCAAATCGCGCGGGATACTCATGAAAAACTGCCGCAACATAAATGTCCCGTACGCCGAGAACATCACCGGCACGATCAGCGCAAAATACGAATCCAGTCCCACCAGTCGCCCGACGTCATACGTGCGCCCAAATAGATAAATCACCCGCGGCGCATCCCAGTTCACAAACGGCGCCGCCACCGTCAGCCAGCCGGTGATCTTTCGCATCAAAATAAAATTCGGGATCATCGTCACCGCTCCCGGAATCATCATCGTGCCCAGATAACCCAGAAACAGCTTGTCCCGACCGGGAAATTGCAACCGCGAGAACGCGTACGCCGCGCAAGCGCTCGTCGTCACCTGCCCCAACGTGACCACCACCGCTACGAGCACGCTGTTCAAATACCACCGCGCAAATCCGCCCCCCATCCCCTGCGTCGCATCATAAACCTTCCCGTAATTCCCCCATTGCACTTCACCCGGCACGAGCGCCTTCAAGGGACTGTCGACCGACTTGAATACATCCCCCGCCGGTTTCACGGACGTAGAAAACATCCACAAGAACGGAAACAGCATGAACAACCCAACGCACCCAAGCACCACATATGTGAAGAATTTCTTCATCCAATCGCCGTAATCTTCATATCAGGCAGGGAGTCCGACAGGCTTCTCCTCTCCCCTTGGCGGAGAGGAGAAAGGTGAGGGGTATCCTGTCTCATGTTCTCAGTAGTGAACAATTCGTCCTCCAAACCGCCAGTTCACCATCGTCACCGCGAACACCGCCGTGAACAACACCCACGCCATCGCCGCCGCGTACCCCATATGGTTCCAGGCGAACGCGTGATTATAAATGTCGTAACTGATCGTCGTCGTCGCCCCCGCCGGCCCGCCCCGGGTCATCACATAGGCCTGGTCAAAACCACCCTGTAAGCCGCCAATCAGGCTCATCGTGAACACAAAAAATGTCGTCGGACTCACCAGCGGCCACGTGATGGCCCGAAACTTCTGCCACTCGTTCGCCCCGTCGATGTCTGCCGCCTCGTACAACTCCGGCGACACGCCTTGCAACGCCGCGAGAAACAAAATCATGTTGTAGCCGCCCACCACCGTCCAAAACGTCATGAACATCAGCGCCGGCTTCGCCCACGTCACCGAAGCCAGCCATTGCGGCGGCCATTCGACCCCGAGCCGGCCAATCCCATCGTTCAACCAGCGCGGCAACCAATGCGCGAGGATCGCATTAATCGGCCCGTAGTCGGGATTGTAAATCCACCGCCACAGCAAATACGTCCCCACGCCCATAACGATGGTCGGCAAAAAATAAATTGTGCGAAACACCACAATCCCCCGCAACTTCTGATTCATCACCATCGCCAAAAACAGCGACCCCAAAATGTTTACCGGGATCATCAGCATCAGGAACACGGTGTTGAAAGCGTACCGCCAAAAATCGTGGTCGTGCGCCAACGCGGAGAAATTATGGAATCCCACGAACTTCGGCCCCGAGAAAAGATCCCACTCAAAAAAACTCAATCCCAACGAGACCGCCACAGGAATCAGGGTAAACGCCAGAAAACCGAGCAAGTTCGGCAACAGGAATAAATACCCCGCGAGCGCCACGCGAGCTCTTTTCGTTCGTGCCATCCGAGATCTCCTTGGAATCTCGCCGCCTTCTTACACCGCCCCACCTACCACCGCAAGCCAATTGCCTCCTTGTCCTAATGGAGGGACGCGCTCCGTCGCGTCCGCTTCCTGCCGTTCGGCGCCGGTCTTCCGACCGCGCCGTTTCAACCGACCGAAGGTCTCCAATTGAGGGGCAACAATGCTTGTGCTCGACCAAGGCATGCGTTACATAAAAACACCACAGGAGGTCATTACTGATGAAAACAGGGAAACTGATCGCAATCGCCGCAATAATTTTCAGTGTCTCACTCGCCGTGCATGCGGACTCCACCAACAAAGTCGTCGCCGCAAAAAACTACACCGAACAACAAGTCCAGGCGTTCAATCAGCAAGCCGAGAGGCAGTTCCACAAATTGGGCAAAGAATTGGACGACCTCAAAGCCCAGTCCCAGAAGCAATCCGGCGACGCCAAGGCCGCTCTGGACAAAAAGATCGCCGAAGCCCAGCAAAAAATCGATGACTTGAAACCGAAACTTGCCGAATTGAAAACCGCCACCACCAATGCCTGGTCCGACATCAAATCCGGTTTCGAGAAGGGCCTTGATGACGTGCGAAACGCGCTGAAGTAGCGACCCGGCTAGATCGTCTTCCCAATCGCCGCCGCCACCGCGCGCATCTGCGCCACGATGCCCTCAAACTTGTCGGGCAGCATCGCCTGTTCGCCGTCCGACAGCGCCGCTTCGGGATCGTTATGGACCTCAATCATGATCCCGTCCGCTCCCGCCGCCACCGCCGCCAGCGCCATCGTCGGAATCAAATCGCGATGACCCGCGCCGTGCGTGGGGTCAACAATCACCGGCAAATGCGACTCCTTCTTGAGCGCGGGGACCGCTGAGAGATCGAGCGTGTTGCGGGTATAAGTCTCGAACGTGCGGATGCCGCGCTCGCAGAGCATCACGTTCATGTTGCCTTCACTGAGAATGTACTCGGCGCTGAGCAACACATCCTTCACCGTCGCCGCCATGCCGCGCTTGAGCATCGCCGGCTTCTTGCACCGCCCCACTTCCTTCAACAGCGCAAAATTCTGCATGTTGCGCGCGCCAATCTGGATGATGTCCGCGTACTGCTCGACCATCTCCACGTCCTTCGTGTCCATCAACTCCGTGATGACCGGCAATCCCGTCGCCTCGCGCGCTTCCGCCAGCAGCTTCAAGCCTTCCTTGCCCAACCCTTGGAACGTGTACGGCGACGTGCGCGGCTTGAAGGCGCCGCCGCGCAACACCGTCGCCCCCGCCTTCTTCACAATCTTCGCAATCTCCAAAATCTGCTCCCGACTCTCCACCGAGCACGGCCCGCTCATCAACACAACCTTCTTCTGGTCGCCGATCTTCACGCCGCGCACATCGATCACCGTCCGCTTGTGCGTGAAATCGTAACTCGTCAGCTTGTACGGCTTCATCACCGGCGTGACCGACGACACGCCCGGGAATGCCGCCAGCGGTTTCTCGCGAATCAGGTCTTCCGGCCCGATGACGCCAATAATCGTGCGCTCGACCCCGCGGCTCGTGTGCGGTTTCAGCCCCCACTTGCGGATCGCCTCTTCAATATGGGCGACCTGCTCGTCAGTCGCCTCGGGTTTACAAATTATAATCATGTTCTATTCTCTACCGCGAATGAACACGAATGGACGCGAATTGTTCGCGCTGATTCGCGCCCATTGGCGG
>Ga0206960_1036_pt1 | contig 35585 bp, 35 predicted proteins | sample Alteio_BWOrgHeat_29_FD_153255 | JGI IMG/M metagenome (GOLD analysis project Ga0206960, IMG submission 153255) | Enriched cells from forest soil in Barre Woods Harvard Forest LTER site, Petersham, Massachusetts, United States -... | ecosystem: Environmental > Terrestrial > Soil > Temperate forest >... | reverse complement strand
GTCGTGATCACAGCATTGATGATTGTATTCCTCGCCGCCATTAGTTGGGCGGTCTGGCATGGATATGACATTCGCTGCGGTTGCCTTGGTACTGTGGACACAAGGAAAGTAGGGGCTACGGCGCTCGCGCAGGACGCTGTACTGCTTCTGATGGCAATTTGGCTGTCGTCGCGCCCGGAAGATAAACCGCAATCAGCAATAGAGACCAATCCATGAAACGACAAATCGTAGTGACCGAGGCCGCGCCGAAAGCAGTCGGACCCTATTCCCAAGCTGTCTGGGCCGGAGACCTGTTGTTCTGCGCGGGCCAGATCCCGCTCGAGCCGGCAACGGGCAACATGGTTCCGGGAGGAATCACCGAGCAAGCGGCCCGCGTGCTCGAGAACATTCGCGGCCTGCTCCAATCGCAGGGCCTGGACTTTGGCAACGTGGTGAAGTCGACGGTCTTCCTCAGCGACATGAACAATTTTGCCGCCATGAATGAAGTATACGCCCGTTTTTTTACAAAAGAACCGCCCGCCCGTTCGACCATACAGGTCGCCCGCCTGCCGAAGGACGCTTTGGTGGAGATTGAAGTCGTCGCCACGAGGTGAGCGATCGGCGGTACGTGTTGTACCGGATTAAAAACACACCCCAAACGCTGGTGCGACTCAAAACGGAATTGGAATCTGCCAAACCAGGTCATGCCCCGGGGCAGCGAGCGGTGTAGATTTTACCGAGCTGGTATTCGAAGAAGGCTTTACGTTTGTTAGGGGCGGCCTGGAACGTGGGGTTCGTCACCAGCAACCAGCAGAACTCGACCCATTCGATCAATTTTGCCGGAGGTAGCTTTGGCTTGTTCATTCGAATTGCCTTCAGTGCCTGTAACTAGAACGAGTAAGTAGCAGGCTTCGTGCGCGGTCGTGAATGGCCGTGAAATCATCGGTGTTTGCGCGGTTTTTGCGTTGCGTACTGGCTGGGATGAACGATGTGCAGGCAAGTTTGCGACTTCCAATCGCACGGGTGCAAAACTAGGGGTTTGCACACGCGGCGACGAGAAGCCTTTCGCCTTGCTGGCGCGTCGGGCGGTGTGTTAGCTTTCGCCCGCTTTTATGAGGAGAGGGGGGAAATCGCTGTTGCTGGTCGTGGCACTGCTGTTGTCAACAGCCGGTGCATATGCCGATGAGCCGGCGACGACCAACGCGCCCGCCGAAAGCCAGGGGGCGCCCTCGACCGTTGACGCCGAGCACCAGACGTTCGATCAGGGCTCGAAGACCTGGATCGGCGACGGCCACGTGGTGATCCGCGGCAAAGACGCCACCCTCCAAGCCGACCATGTGAAATATAACATGGCTACGAAGGACGCCTGGGCTGACGGCCATGTACGCCTCAACCAGGGGGCCCAGGAATGGGTTTCCCCATCCATGTACTACAACTTTGAGACGCGGGCCCTTAAGACCCCGCAAGCCGACGGCTTTGTCGATCCAGTCTATGTCCGTGCGGAGAATTTCGAACAGGCGGATACCAACCACTACGTCTTCACCCATGGTACGGCCACGAGTTGCGATTACGACAAGCCGGACTACCATTTCGAGGCCACGCACGGCGAAATTTGGCCGGGCGACCGTGTCGTGCTCTACAACGTCACGCTGCGTTTCGGTAACACGCCGGTGGCGTGGTTTCCGATGGTGGTCTTTTCGCTGAAGGGCGATATGCCGCCGGTCATGGTCTCGGTGGGTGAGGATACACGCTGGGGAGCTTTCCTCCTGTCCGCGTACACTTGGAAACCGACCAAGGACGTGGAGGTCACCGTTCATGCTGATGAGCGGACGCACCGGGGTTTTGGTACCGGGGCGGACGTGCAATACCGCATGGGGACGGACGGGCATGGGTTGTTGACGGGTTACTACTTGAATGACGCGAATCCAAAAGACGGCGATGGCTTCGAGGAAAGCAACGCCACCCACAATCGGTATCGTGGCGAGTGGCAGCACAAGCAGTACTTTACCAATGATGTCACGGTCACGGTCGATCTGAACAAGCTCAGTGATTCCGCGGTGATGCAGGATTATTTTCGGAAAGAATTCAACCACGACCGCCAGCCAGACTCCGTCGCCGATATCACGAAGCGTGGACCGGATTACACGCTGTCGTTTCTCACGGAGCCGCAATTCAACGAGTTCTTTGCGGGTGTTGAGCGGCTGCCCGAGACGAAACTGGCGGTGGACCGCACGCGGCTGGGAAACACCCCGTTCTTTTATGAGGGGGAGAGTAGCGTGGGGCAGTACCATAATGTACCCGGGAACACGAATGTGCTGGGGAGCGTGGCGGACACTAATTTCGTCGGAAACGCCGTGCGGGCCGACACCTTTCATCAAATCGTCATGCCGATGATGCTGGGAGGCTGGCTTTCGGTGATTCCGCGAGCGGGAGTCCGCGGGGATTACTATTCGCGGGCGCCCGAGGATACGCCGGATGAGGCAGATGTAACGCGGGTGGTGTATGATCTTGGCACGGAAGCTTCTTTTAAGATGTCCCGAGAGTGGGACAATGTCCATAGTGACTGGCTTCACATTGACGGTCTGCGGCATATTTTGCAGCCATTTGCGGATTACCAGTGGATACCGACCCCCAACGTGGCGACGAACGATCTTTTCCAATTTGATGGCGTGCGTGACGTGACGCTGCGCGGCGGCGACCTCCTTTCCGTAACGCGCTATTCACCACTGGAGTCCCCGGCCTTCAACACGATCGACTCGATCGATGGTCAGGACCTCGTGCGTTTCGGTTTACGGCAGACGTTGCAGACGCGACGGGACGGCGAAGCCTGGAACCTCATCGATGTGACCGGTTGGACGGACTGGCACATTGAAAAGGGGTCCACGAACGAGACGGATTTTTCGGACTTTTTTGGTACCATGGAGTTTCGTCCATACCGCTGGTTTTCCCTGGATGCGTTCTCGCGGTATGACATGGACGCGGGCGTGCTGCGGGAATTCAACACGGAGGCGCGCATCATCGACGCGGGTAAATGGATCTTTGGAATTGGGACGCGCTATTTGCGTGACGACAGTAATCTCGTCACCGGTGATTTTTCGTATCAATTGACGCGGCACTGGAGCGCACGGTTGTACGAACGCTTTGACATGGAAGACGGCACGTGGGAAGAGCAGTCGTATTCGCTGCGGCAGGAAACACATGACTGGTATATCGACTACGGTTTCCGCGACCTGGGCCGGCACAAGGAGTTTGGTGTCCCGACGGCCAAGGCGGAAATGGCGATTTTTGTGAGCGTAACGCTAAAAGCGTTTCCGTCCAGCACATTGAAGTTCAATTGAGTTGATTGCGGAGTGAGTCATTTATGGTCAAGATAAGCATTGTCGGAACCGGATACGTCGGCCTCGTGACGGGCGCCTGCTTCGCCGAAGTCGGGCACCAGGTGATTTGCGTCGATAACGACCTCAAGAAAGTGGAGACGCTGCAGGCGGGTGGCATCCCGATTTACGAGCCGGGCCTCGAAGAGATGGTGAAGCGGAACGTCGCCAACGGCCGGTTGCGCTTCACGGGGCAGATCGCCGATGGCGTGGCCAACTCCGAAGTAATTTTCATCGCGGTGCCCACCCCGCCGAAGCCGAATGGCGACGTGGACATGAGTTTTGTTGAGCGGGTGGCGCGCGAAATCGCGGCCACCATGACGGAATACAAGATCGTCGTGGACAAATCCACCGTGCCCGTCAAGACCGGCGAAAAAGTCGCGGAGACCATCAAACGCTACAACAAGCACAAGGTCGATTTCGACGTTATCAGCAACCCGGAATTTCTGCGTGAAGGTTGCGCGGTACAGGACCTGATGCAGCCTGACCGGGTGGTGATTGGCGTAGGTGGCCCGCGGCCGGTGGCGAAGATGAAAGAAGTTTATACGCCGTTCAATGCACCGATCATCGTTACCGACATCAACAGCGCGGAATTGATCAAGCACGCGTGCAATTCCTTCCTCGCGTTGAAAATTTCCTATACCAACGCGCTCTCCGTTATCTGCGAAGCCAGCGGCGCGAACATCTCGGACGTCGTCCATGGCATGGGCCTCGACAAGCGCATCGGGCGCGCGTTTCTCAATGCCGGCCTCGGGTACGGCGGGTCGTGTTTCCCGAAGGACCTTAGCGCGTTCGTCCATATCGCCGAGGCGCTGGGATACGAATTTCACCTGCTCAAGGAAGTCCAGAAGATCAATTCCAGCCAGATCGAGCGTTTTCTCAAGAAGGTCCACGACACCTTGTGGATCGTGAAAGATAAGACCATCGGCGTGCTCGGGCTTGCGTTTAAGCCGAACACGGACGACATGCGCCTGGCGCCATCGCTGGAGGTCATCCGCCCATTGCAGAAGGAAGGCGCGAAAATTCGCGCGTACGATCCGAAGGCGATGGAAAAAGCGCGCGAGGTTTTGCCGGGCATCGAGTTTTGTGAAGATGCGTACGCCGTCGCCACGGGAGCGGACGCGCTGATCATTTGCACAGAGTGGGATGAATTCCGCCAGCTCGACCTGGAAAGGCTGCGCTCGGTGATGACCCATCCGATTGTGCTCGACGGGCGCAACTTGTTCGACCCGCAGAAAATGACCGAGCTGGGCTTTGTGTACAAGAGCATCGGCAGGTGAGATGCGCCGCAGTGCGGTCATTCTGCTCCTGATTATTCTATCGAGCGCGCCGGTTTTCGCCCAAAAGGCGTTTCCCCCGATTACCGCTAACGACCGCATCATCGTGGTCGCGCCGCATCCCGACGACGAGGTGCTCGGCGCGGGTGGCCTGATCCAGCAAGCGTGCGCGGTTGGCGCGGAAGTGCATGTGGTCTATCTCACCAGCGGTGACCACAACCAGATTGCATTCAAGCTCTATAAATTACGGCTGCACCTGAGTCCCAAGCAGTACATTGCTTTCGGCGAACTGCGGCACCGCGAGGCGACAGCTGCCACGGCGCTCTTTGGCCTGACGCGCGACCAATTGAATTTCCTGGGTTATCCGGACTATGGGACGCTGCAAATCTGGCGCGACCATTGGGGCGACGCCCCGGCATTTCGTAGCGACGCGACGCATACCAACGCGGTGCCGTATCCGGACGCATTCGGTTACGGGGAATCGTACCGGCCCGAGAACGTCGTGGCCGACTTCGTGGAATTGTTCCGCCGTATTCGCCCGACGAAGGTGTTCGTCACGCACCCCGCTGACACGAACCCGGACCACCGTGCGGCGGCGAATTTCACGCGTCTAGCGGTGCTGGAACTGCCGCCGGAACAGACGCCGCCGCAGATTTACTATTACCTCGTTCACTTCGGCCGGTGGCCGTTTCCCTACCATTATCACCCCGAACTCGGGCTCGAACCGCCGCAACAATTGTTGGACGATGGCGATTGGATGACGCTGCCGCTGACCCCGGATCAGGCACAGTTGAAATACGAGGCCATCCTGCAAAACCACACCCAGCTGACGACCCGCCACTATTTTTTGGTTTCGTTTGCGCGCGCCGACGAAATCTTTGCGACGATCAACGAGCTGCCCGTGCCAGAAGTGCCCGCGGATGCGGTCATCGACTGGAAGAAGGCCGTTCGCACCAAAGCCATTGGGCTTCCGCCCGGCGAGGCATCCAACAAGACCGGTGCCGAGCACGTGTTGCTGGAAGAGCTGGCGGCGATGGAGCTGGAGGAAACCGCGTACGTGCGGCAGGGGGACGAGCTGATTGCGCAAGTCACGCTTCAGAACCGATTGGGAAAGCGGGCCAACGTGCATCTGCTTCTGTATGGATTCAAGCGGGGTACCGACTTTGCCACCCTGCCCAAGCTGCACATTAACATTACGCCCATCGGTAGCGTGCATGTGTTTGATGATCGCAAGCGCGTGAAGGTGGAGGACGTGAAGGTGATCAGCGTCGGGAACCACCTGATTGTCCGCGTGCCGCTGCGGCTACTGGGCGACGAGGTGCCCGACCTGATTTTCACGGCGACACGGGCGAATCTCGGGGAAATCGCGGCGGACGACACCGCCTGGCATCTCTTTTCGCTGTCCAGCGGTCCCACAAACGGGCATACAATCAAGCCACCGAGCAATCGAACGCCGCTGTGGGTGAAATAATGGATTATTTGATTACGGGAGGAGCCGGATTTATCGGCTCGAATATCGCGGAGCACCTGATGGGACGGGGGGCTGGCGTCCGTGTGTTCGATAATTTTTCCAGCGGCGAGCGCACGAACGTGCAGTCCTTCGCTACGAAGGCCGAAATCATCGAGGGTGACCTACGCGATCCCAAAGCGCTCGAACAAGCGGTCAAAGGTGTGCGATATGTGCTGCACCTCGGCGCGATCCCCAGCGTTCCCCGGTCTGTTGAAAACCCGCAGGCGACGAATGAGGCGAATATCACAGGAACGGTCAATCTGTTGGTCGCGGCGCGCGATGCGGGAGTCAAGCGGGTAGTGTTTACATCATCCTCCAGTGTGTACGGCGACACGCCCACGTTGCCCAAGCGCGAAGACATGCCGTCGTCGCCGCTCTCGCCCTACGCGGTCCAGAAAATGACGGGCGAATACTACGCGGGCCTCTTCTGGCGATTGTACGGACTCGAGACCGTCTCGCTCCGCTACTTCAACGTTTTCGGCCCGCGGCAGGACCCGCAGTCGCAGTACGCCGCGGTCATCCCGCGGTTCATCACGGCCATTTTGCACGACCAGGCGCCGACCATTTATGGCGACGGCAGCCAAACGCGCGATTTCTCGCATGTTGAGAACATCATCGAGGCTAATAGGCTGGCTTGCGAAGCGCCGAAAGAAGCGCTCGGTCAGTCCTTCAACATCGCCTGCGGCGGTCGCATCTCGCTCTTGGATCTCGTCGACACCGTGAACAAGATTCTCGGCAAGAACGTGAAACCCAAGTTCGACCCCGCCCGCCCCGGCGACATCCTCCACAGCCAGGCCGATATCACGAAGGCGGAAAAGCTTCTCGGCTGGAAACCCGTCGTGAATTTCCCCGAAGGCATCGCCAAGACGGTCGCGTGGTACCAGCGGCAGGGGTAACCGCAAATGCTGAATTGCATCATGAATGGACTTGGCCCTATATCGAGACCAGTTATGAGTCAGAAGTACCATAGGCATGTGGCTTTACTTATTGGGATGGCTCTGACTATTGGACCGGGGTGCGGAACGAGTCGCGTTACACACCAGGAAACATCGATGACTGGACAGGACCTCGTTACGCTCCAGGAGAAATTACTGACTCGACAGAACCCGACCATGTATGAATTTAGCGTTACTGTCGAGGACCTGAAACCAGCAATCCAAAGGGCTTTTAGCGACCATTTCTGGAAATGGAATGAAGGAGAAGACCCGCCATTTGGTGCGTCTTTAAACTGGAAAGCGAGTGATGTAGACGAGCTCTGCAGCGGTGTGTTCGCTAAGCCGGAAAATGAAAACGATGCATTCTTATTAGGAGTTCCTGAGGCGTTCGGGAAATCACAAGTCTATTTCAAAAATGCTGTACCCTTGACTTATTTTGCGGATTTCCACATCCATCTTAAGCCCATAGGTGCTTCAAAGACCCGTGTGGAAATCTTTACGTACCACCCTTGGGTTTCTGCTGGCTTGGATCCATCGGCACCCCTTGGACCGGCGTATATCGTGGTGAATGTAAAGCCAACCACGATTGAGGAATACGAAATTCTGCTTAAGATTGGTCATCAACTCGGCGTCGAGAATATGCCGGAACTCATTGTACCGGGAGCAAATGCAGCGGTTCGACAGATGGTAAGACCCCGAGAACGATGACGTGAGACCGGGCGCGAAAAGGGGGGGCAGTCCCGCATAGTCACATGTCTGTAGTCATTGACCCTTCCGTTGCGCCGCCGTTCCACTACCGACCCCTTCCATTTCCGGCTCCGCAATTCCTCCGCGACTATCTGCCTGGCTTCGCCTTACGCACCACCGAAAGATTTGGACTGGACATCGTATTCCGATAATGGTAGGATTGGCTCGGTTCTTTGACAGCCTACTTCGCTAAAGCTACGAAGGCTAGGAGAGGGCGACGAGTTGTTGTTTGTCAGGGAAGGGGGATCCGCCTTCGCCAAGGCGGCGCGACTGCGTCCTTTACGGGGAGTAAGGGACTTGAAAACATGTGTTTCTGCGAAACGAACCGGATTGGTTTTTGCCGGAAATACGCTGTATCCACCAGAAGGACAGCAAGTTAGATATATGAGCGTGAAAATTCCAATCCGGTTCGTTTTTCCCACAAGCGGTGAACTTGGAACGCGGCGACAGAGCGCCGCGGCTACAGGGCGGACGGGCGGTCCCTTCGGTCCGACTCAGGGCAGGCGCCGACCGCCGCTACAGGTTGCAGATTGATGGGGGGCGGAATGTTTCGGCCTAGGACGGGATTCTTTACGAAGATTTAATGAAAATTGTCCGTGCAAAAGTTTTGGCGGCTTGGTAGAAACCTCTAGCACTTATCCAACGTCTGACTCAGAGGACTTTTCCCCGCTTCCATTCCAGAACCGAAACACAAACTGCGGCAAGTGAGATGCCGACCGTAATTGAACAACCTGGCGCAGTGCGCCCGGCGACGCCTACGAAGAAGCAGGCGAACGCGATTCGTGTGTCTCCCGTGCTCGTGGAGGCGTCCCACAAGAGCAGTGACGAGGTTTTTGCTCTGCTTAAGACCTCGACGACGGGGTTGACCCAGGCCGATGCGGAAGAGCGGTTTGTCCAATACGGCCCGAACGAGGTGGCCCGCGAGAAACGGCACGGGTGGCTGTGGCGGCTGCTAACAGCCGTCCGAAATCCGTTGGTGATCCTGCTGACGATTTTGTCGACCGTCACGTATGCCACGGGAGATATCGCAGGCGGCACGGTGATGGCGGCGATGGTCATCCTGGGTGTTTCGCTACGGTTCGTGCAAGAGTCACGGGCGTACATAGCGGCGGCGAAGCTGAAAGCCATGATCAGCGTCACGGCCACGGCGATTCGCGATGGTCAGCCGAAGGAAGTCCCGTTAAAGGAGATTGTGCCGGGGGATGTGATCAAGCTGGCGGCAGGGGACATGATCCCGGCGGATGTCCGACTGGTGAGTTCCAAAGACCTGTTCATCGTCCAGGCAAGTTTGACGGGTGAATCGCTGCCGGTGGAGAAGATTGACGCGCCGGAGCCGGAGAATGGCCGTCAGCCATTGGAATTGCGCAATCTTTGTTTTCTGGGCACCAGTGTCGAGAGCGGGACGGCGCGCGCGGTGGTGGTGGCAACGGGAGCGCACACGTACTTCGGCAGCATGGCCAGCAGCATTACGGGTCAACAGGTGGAGACGAGTTTCGACAAGGGCGTCCACAAGTTCACCTGGTTGATGATCAATTTCATGATGGTAATGGTGCCGCTGGTTTTCCTGATCAACGGCTTGACGAAGCACGACTGGAAGGAGGCATTTTTCTTCTCGCTGGCGGTCGCGGTCGGGTTGACGCCGGAAATGTTGCCCATGATTGTTTCCGTCTGCCTGACGAAAGGGGCCCTCGCGATGTCTCGCAAGAAGGTCATCGTGAAGCGGCTTCATTCCATCCAAAACTTTGGCGCGATGGACGTCTTGTGCACGGACAAGACGGGAACGTTGACGCTGGATCGCGTGATTCTCGAAAAGTATTGCGACGTGGCCGGCGATGAGAACGACAGCGTGTTGGAAGCGGCCTATCTGATCAGCTATTTTCAGACGGGGCTGAAGAATGTGCTGGACCGCGCGATCCTCCAGCATGTGGACGCGCATACGGAATTGCCCATCGAACAGCACAAGATGGTCGATGAGATTCCCTTCGATTTCTCACGGCGCATGATGTCGGTGGTCATTGAAACGCCGGAGCACGGCCACCGCCTGTTCACGAAGGGCGCTCCCGAGGCCATCTTCGGTCGCTGCACGCGATTCGAGCTCAATGACGAAGTCGTGCCGATGGAGGAGATCCTGATCCAAGATCTGAAGGACGAATACGAAGACCTGAGCACGGACGGGTTTCGCGTGCTGGCAGTCGCTTACAAGGACCTGGAGAAGCGGGCGGCTTATTCCAAGGACGACGAATGCGAACTGGTCCTGAAAGGCTACGTGGCGTTCCTCGATCCGCCGAAGGAAACGGCCGCCACCGCTATCGCGGCCCTGCAGAAGCATGGTGTCACCGTGAAGGTCCTCACCGGCGACAATGATCTCGTGAGCCGAAAGATTTGCAATGAGGTTGGACTGTCAACGGAAATGATCCTACTGGGCCAGCAAGTGGAAACCATGTCGGATGCCGACCTGGGGGTTGCGGCGGAGAAGACTACGCTTTTTGCGCGACTGTCGCCGGCCCACAAACAGAGAATTATCAAGGCACTCCAGAACAAGGGACACGTCCTCGGGTTCCTCGGCGACGGGATTAACGACGCGCCAGCGTTACGGGCGGCGGACGTGGGCATTTCCGTGGACACCGCGGTGGATATCGCCAAGGAATCGGCAGATGTCATCTTGCTGGAGAAAAACTTAATGGTGCTGGAAGAGGGGGTGCTGGAAGGACGGAAGGTGTTCGTCAACATCCTGCGGTACATCCGCATGGGCGCGAGCTCGAACTTCGGGAATATGTTCAGCGTCCTCGGCGCGAGCGCCTTCCTGCCATATCTGCCGATGGCGCCACTGCAAGTGCTGACGAATAATTTGCTCTACGACTTTTCACAGGTTCCCATCCCGACCGATAACGTAGGCCCGGAACAGATCGCCAAGCCGCGTCCATGGGCGATTGGGGAGATCAAGCGGTTCATTCTCTTCATCGGGCCGATCAGTTCTATTTTCGACTATACGACTTATTTCATGATGCTCTACGTCTTCAAGTGCTGGGATCCGTCTCGGGCGCCGCTGTTCCAGACGGGCTGGTTCGTGGAATCGTTGATGACGCAAACCCTGATTATTCACGTCATCCGCACGAACAAGATTCCCTTCCTGCAAAGCCGTGCCAGCTGGCAACTGACGATGACCACGATCGTTATCATGTGTTTTGGCATGTGGCTGCCGTTTTCCCCGATGGCGCATGCGTTGGGCTTCGTTCGGCTACCCGGGCTCTACTGGCCGCTGCTGGCGCTGACGCTGGTCTGTTACATGGGGCTCACGCAGATCATCAAAGCCTGGCTGTTCCGCAAGGCTTGGATTTGACCCCTAAAAGAGGCGAAGCCGAGGATAGGGGCCTCGGCTTCATGGTCGATTGGTGTGGAGAAGCACCTTCGACGAGGTATGGTATAGGGTGACTGTGTAAATAGCAGTGTCGGTGCCAATCGTGCCAACGACCCGGTTTTTTGGGCTTTTTGACGGGATCGACCCCAGAATCAGCGGATTCTTTGAGGCTATGCCGTGTCGCCTCTCAAAACTGCGCTCTTCGGGCCATCTGGAACCCCTCAACTTTGCGAGTTGCGCGCTTCGATGCTTTTCTATACCGTTGGCAGCTCAAAGACTGGGAGATGACATTACCAATGGCTGTGACAATTGAAAATACCGCGCCGTGCCGCAAGAAACTCCGTGTCGAGGTAGCTGCCGAGAGGGTCGCCGGCACGCGCGCCGAGATTTTGCAGGAATTCCGCAAGTTCGCCGCGATCCCCGGGTTTCGGCCCGGCAAAGCGCCCGAGCCAATGGTCGAGAAGCGTTATGCGGGCCAGATCGATGAGGAACTGCGCAAGCGGCTCATCCCGGAAAGCTATCGCGAAACCTTGGGCGAACAGAAATTGAAGGTTGTCGGCTACCCGCAAATCGAGTCCGTCGAGTACAAGCCCGGCAGCGCGCTGGTTTATACCGCCGCCGTCGACACCGCACCCGAGTTTTCGCTTCCTGACTACAAGGGCATTCCCGTAAAGAAGAAGACCATCGCGGTAAAGGACGAGGAGATCACCAAGACCATTGATTCTTTGCGCGAGCAACAGGCGGAGTTCACTGCTGTCGAAGGGCGCGCGATCCAGACCGGCGACTTTGCCGTCATCAGCTACACGGGTGTGGCCGATGGCAAACCGATCAGCGAACTCGTGCCGGATGCCAAGGAATTGGGAGAGAACAAGGATTTTTGGCTGCTCATTTCCGCCGATTCATTTCTACCGGGCTTTTGCGACCAGCTGATCGGCGCCAAGGCAGGCGAGAAGCGGCAGGTGCTCGTTGATTTCCCAGCAGATTTCCCCCAGAAAGCAGTGGCGGGAAAAAAGGCGACGTTCTTCGTGGACGTGGTCTCGATCAAAGAGAAGAAACTGCCCGATGTTAACGATGAGTTCGCCAAGAAGGTCGGGCTCGAAAACGTGGAGAAGGTGAAGGAGGCGGTTCGCAAGAGCCTCGTCACGGAGGCCGAGAACCAGCAGGACTCGGAGGTACGCCGGCAAATCGCGGACTACCTGTTGGGCAAGGTTCAATTCGAACTGCCCGAGTCGCTCGTGAAACAGGAAACGCGCAGCATCATTTATGAGGTTGTTCGGGAGAACAGCCTGCGCGGCGCGAGCAAGGAGCAGCTCGAGGAAAAAAAGGATGAAATCTTCGGCTTCGCCACCCAGAACGCCAAGGGTCGCCTTCGTACCTCGTTTATTTTGGACGCCATCGCGGAGGCCGAACAGATCAAGGTGGAGGAGGCGGAGGTTGAGCAGCGCATCGCGCAGCTCGCCCAGCGGTCGCGGACCACTCCGGAGAAGCTGAAAGCGGAGTTGGCTGAGAAGAACGGATATGGCGAGATCGAGGAACAAATTCTGGTCGGCAAGACCTTGGATTTCCTGGTGGCGAACGCCAAAATCGAGACGATTTCTGAATCCTAGGCTGCGGGGAGACGCAATGCCGGCAGGGATTGCAGTCGGCAAAAGAAATGCTAGTATGAAGGCAAAAGGAAGGCAAATGGACAAAGCTCAGTTACTGGTACCGATGGTGGTGGAGCAGACCGGCCGCGGCGAACGCGGTTACGACATCTATTCCCGCTTGCTGAAAGACCGCATTGTGTTTGTCGGAACGCCGATCGACGACAATGTGGCCAACGTCATCATCGCGCAGATGCTCTACCTGCAATCCGAGGACCCGGCGAAGGACATCAATCTTTATATTAATTCGCCCGGCGGTTCGGTCACGTCGGGATTGGCGATCTATGACACGATCCAATTTGTGAAGTGCGACGTAACCACTTATTGCGTCGGTCAGGCCGCCAGCATGGGCGCCGTCCTTCTCGCGGCGGGCACCAAGGGCAAACGCTTTGCTCTGCCGAATGCACGGATCATGATTCACCAGCCGTGGGGGGGGGGTGCAGGGGCAGGCGGCCGACATCAGCATCCAGGCGAAAGAGATTTTGCGGATGCGGGACCGGCTCAATGAAATCCTCGCCCTGGCCACGGGCAAACCGATTGAGAGCATTGCGAAGGATACGGACCGTGATTTCTTCATGTCCGCCGCCGAGTCGCGGGACTACGGCCTGGTCGATGAAGTTGTTAAATCGCGTCGTGATCCCGACAAGAAGACAGAAAAGGAAAAGGCTTCCTAAGGCAACGCATGGCCCGCCCAACCAACCTGACGATGTGCAGCTTCTGTGGGAAGACCCACGGCGAGGTGCGCAAACTCATCGCTGGCCCGGGCGTGTACATCTGCGACAATTGCATCACGGTCTGCAAGAGCATCCTCGACAAGGAACTTAGCCACCATAAGACCAAGTCGTCGGCCGGCTTTCGCCTCAATGTTCCGAAGCCGGCGGAGATCCGCCGACAACTCGATCAGTATGTGATCGGGCAGGAACAGGCGAAGAAGACCATCGCGGTGGCGGTACACAATCATTACAAGCGCATCCAGCAGGACACAGGCAGCCCTGAGAAGGCAGCCAACGGCGCGGTCAAGTTGGATGAGCATCGCGACGTCGAGATCGAGAAGAGTAACATTCTGCTCATCGGCCCGACAGGCTCGGGGAAGACGTTGCTTGCACGCACCCTTGCGCGGATTCTTGATGTACCGTTTTGCATCGCGGACGCCACGACGTTGACGGAGGCCGGTTATGTCGGCGAAGACGTTGAGAACATCATCCTGCGACTCCTGCAGGGAGCTGATTACGATGTAAAGCGCGCCGAACTCGGCATTGTTTATATAGACGAGATCGATAAAATCGGGCGTAAGAGCGACTCGGCCAGCATCACCCGCGACGTCTCGGGAGAAGGGGTGCAGCAGGCACTGTTAAAGATTTTGGAAGGTACGGTCTGCAATGTTCCGCCGCAGGGTGGGCGCAAGCATCCCCACCAGGAATACATCCAGGTCAATACCGAACATATCCTTTTCATCTGCGGCGGCGCATTTATCGGCCTGGACAAGATCGTCCAGCGACGCATCGGCGGTCATGCGCTGGGGTTCGCCAAGGTTGACGAGACGGCCAAGCTGGCTCATCGCGCCAGTGTCATCGAGCACGTAGAGCCGGAAGATCTGTTGAAATTCGGGATGATCCCCGAGTTCGTCGGGCGCCTGCCCGTCGTCTCGGTCCTCAACGAATTGATTGAACCCGAACTGATCGCGATTCTCACTGAGACCAAAAACGCGATGATCAAGCAGTACAGCAAGCTCTTCGCGATGGAAGGCGTGAATCTCAATCTCACGAAGGATGCGCTGCAGGCATTGGCGGAAGCCGCGCTCAAGAAGGGCACCGGCGCGCGCGCCCTGCGGTCATTACTGGAAAAATTGATGCTCGACCTGATGTACGAGATCCCCTCGCGCGACGACATCGCCGAAGTCACGATCAATCGTGGCGTCGTCGAAGGCAAACGCGAACCGCTCATCCGCAAGAAGCAGTCGAAGGACGCTGCCTAGTTTTTCGCCGTAGCAGGCAAGAATTTCTTCTGCTGTTCCTGATCGATTCGTTTCAACTCCGTCCGCAGCCGACTCAGCTCGAAACTATTGACGACCACGAGCGTTGCGACCAGGATCGTCAGGGTCAGGACCACAAGCATTGCGCTGCCGCGTTCGTTTTTCATGAAGATCTCCCCGCGACCGTAGTGAACGTGAATAGCGGTCGGACCAGAACGAGCTTCTGTGGGCTGGCAAGTTCCAATTCCCAGCGCCACGCATTGACCCGCTGGCGTGAATCAGCGGCCATCGTGGAGGTTTTCACCTGCTTGAGCACCGCCACGCGGGTTGCGGAAGTTTGTCGCCAGACGACATCATCCGCAAAGATATACGTGACCTCGCCGGATTGTTGAGGGATGACCAAGCCATTCTCGATCGCGTGGGGTGGAGCGATGGCGGCACGAACGTCCTCGCGCCAACGGTCGCCGGCATGCAGGGTGCGCACGATGTCGTTGGCATTGCGCCGAAGATTGCGTGTGTGCTGGTCGTAGCGGTAATAGGCGACAAAGGAGAGGTCGAGCACAATGGCGAACACGGCGATATACACCATACACTCAATGATCGAGTAGCCCCGTTCTGTCTTCATCGTCCAACCGCCTCGCGCAGAACGGGCGCACCATAGCGGATCTTGTCCGGGCGCCATTCCAATCGCAGCTTCGATCCCTGAACCGTCAGAAGGAACCGGCCGTTCGGGAGATTCCTAGCGGATTCAGAATGAACACTGTACGGCTGTGTGCCTTCGCGGAATGAACGCCACTCGCCTGCAGCGAGGACTTCCATTTCGCCGTCGACAGCTTCCATGGCCACGGCGCGCCAGTAGTAAACACGGCACACATGCTGTTCATCCACGAACGACAGTCCCAGCGGCAGGAGAATCGCGACGAGAATGGCCAGTGCCGTCATCAACTCGATGATCATTGAGCCACGCTCGTGCCGATGTCGATTCACCAGAGGGCCTCGCGTTGGATGACGGCGATGATTGGCTGAAAGAGGGCCAGGACAACGATGCCGACGAGGACGCCGTTGAGCAGTAGCAGCAGGGTCGAAAACACTTGTGAGGCGGCTTGCTCAAGTTGGTAAGCTTTGGCATCCAGGGTATCGTGCCAGCCCTGAAGGGAGCGCAAGAAACCATCGTGCCCGTGCGCGGCATTGGCCAGACGCCACTGAAGCTCTCCGGAATCGTCAACAGCCCGGATAGCCTCCGTGAGTTTTTGGCCTTGTTGTAAACGCACAGTCACCAGTTGGGAACGGGCCGCGAAAACATGGTTGCCAGTGCTCCGCGCTGCGAGGGCGACGGCTTCCGCCTCGGGCACGCCTGCATCCAGAAGAATGGCCAGCATGGCGGAAAAGTCGCGCTGCATTCGCTTGTGGCGCCATGGCAGACGAAAAAGGCATTGGTCGAAGAGAACTTTGAATGTGCGTGAGTAAGCAGATGGCCATTGTCGGCGCGCCTGGCCCAGAAGCAATAACAGGATCCCCAGCACTGCCGCAAGAATACCGACTCCCAACAGCGTTTTTGTGTAGTGGATGACAAGCAGGGTCGCAACGGGCAATTGCCCCTCTTCCAGCAGGTCATGAAAAATCTCCTGGAATTTTGGAATGATGACAATCACGAGGAACAATGTGACTGCCAGCAACGGTAACAACGGAGAAAAAACGGGAAGATAGTTGAAGGCGCCCAGCGCGCGCGAAGGGCCCGCATTCAGTGCGTCACGACAGGCAGGCAACACTTTGCGGATGTCGCCCAGCCGCTCGCCGGCCTGCAACATTGCCGTCACTGGTTCCGGAAGCAGCCCCGGCGTAGACTCCAGGGCAGGCCCGAGTGAAGCTCCATCCTGAATGCGTTCGGCGAGGCACTGGAACCTCTTTCCCAAAGTCTTGTCTTCCGTAGCGGCGACTTCAACGACGGTATGTTCCGGACTACGTCCTTGCAGCAATCCCATCTCCAGCAGGTCGAGAAACGCACGCGCCGCCTCCCGTCGTCGCGCGGGCGCCACGATGAAAAACTTTGCGGCCAGCAACAGGCCAATTCCTGGTAAAACCCACAGGGCGGTTTGGATTGCAAACCCTGCGAGGAAGGCAGGCAGATTCTCAAACCAATTCCCGCTGGCCTGAGAGAGCGCGCGGAGCGCGTCAAAAAATTGACTCATAATTGTGTCGACCACCTGAACCACTCTGTTATCCCCCGAGCGATCCGATTACGCTCATTAACGGCATGAACCCGGCGAGGACAAACAGGAATACCTGCAGGCAAATCGCCAGGCCCATGACGATGACGGATGTGGGCAGTACCGCGTAGAGAAACGCTTCCATCCGGTAGGCGGTTCGTTGCCGATAGATTTCCGCGGCTTGTCGGAAGCCTTCCGCCAACTCCTCGCGCGCATTGCTGACGATCCACAGGAACAAGGGAGGAAACACATCACTTCCTGCCGTCACAGCTCGAAATTGGGCGTGTCCATCACCGAGGCGTTGCTGCCAGCGTCCCAATTCGGCCCCGGCGGGCGAGCCTTCTTCCAGGTCGCGAAGGAGTGCGATGGATTGATTCAACGTGCAGCCGCCCTGCAACATGATTTGCATTGCCGAGGCACATTGCCAGAGGCTCGCCTCACGAAATGCTGGCAGCCGCCAGCGCCACTTCTGGCGCATCGACGGAAGAGAGACAGTTACAGCTGCGACGATGAATGCCGCAGCGAAGATGACGACGGGCGTCCAGAATATGACGATACCATGTTCCATATAGAACTGTGTCAGCCAGGGCAACGACTTGCCCTCGAGCAGGTCGTGGTTGATGTCCTCGAACCCGCTGCGCATTACTCCCAGCACAATCGCCATCACAATCGAGGCGCCCAATAGGCCGGCGAGCAAGATGACCGGGTAAACCATCAACCCTTTCAGCCGGGTCCAAATCAGATTCCCGGACTGGTAATAGTCGGCCACCAGCGTCAGCACGCGCGGCAGGTCGTTGCTCTGGATGCCAACCTGCAGCATTTGGACGTAGAAGGGTGGCAACTTGCGCGCGGCGAGCGCTTGTTTCATCGGGACACCCTTGGCGAGATCGTCGCGGAGCTTCTCCAATTCGTCGCGCAGGTCGCCGCGACGCATGGAAGAGCAGAGTTGACCAAGGGCGCTTTCGAGCGGGATGCCGTCGCGGAGCATCGCGGACAATTGCTGGTTGAAGAAGGCGAATTCGTCCAGTTTCATGTGCCGAGTACCCTCCGAAGTTCAGCGTCATTGGTAGTCCCGCGCTCGACCAGGGCACGACCGGCTGCTTCGAGCGAACCTGATGGCGTGAGCGCAGTGACGTCGTGGCCGCGCAATCGTTCGCGCTGCGGTTCATCCAATTTCACCCATTCGACCAACGGCGTGCGGCCTTTGTAGCCGGTTCGCAGGCAGGATTCGCAGCCGTCGCCGCGACAGGTCGGACAGAGACGACGGATCAGGCGCTGATTGAGCACCAGCCCGACCACGGAAGCCACCGCGAAGCGATCGGGGCACATCACGAGCAGGCGCTCGAAAACGGCGCGGCACGAGCCGGCGTGCAAGGTCGAGATCACGAGGTGGCCTGTAAGCGCGGCGCGTACGGCGATGTTGGCGGTCTCTTCATCGCGGATCTCGCCAATAACGAGGACTTGCGGGTCCTGGCGCAAGAGGTGACGGGCGGCTTTCGAAAACGTCAGCCCGCGCGTGTCATTGACTTCCGTTTGCATCACGCCCGAAACAATCTGCTCGACGGGATCCTCAACGGTGATGATGTGGCGTCCGCCAAAATCGAGAAGCTGCCTCAGGCAGGCATAAATGGTTGTCGTCTTGCCGCTACCTGCCGGACCCGTCAACAACATCAAGCCGGCGGTTTGTCGGAGAAACGTTTCCAGTTCTGCGCAAACCGCATCGGGAAAATCCAACTCGCGCAAGGTAGGCGCTGTGAAATCGCTGAAAAGGCGCAAGACGATCTTTTCGCCCGTGACCGTGGGGTAGGTCGCCACACGGATGTCGTGCCGGCCGCCCACATCGGCCTTGTCGATGCGTCCGTCCTGCGGGAGCGAATCCTGATACGTCTTGAGGCGCGCGAGGAACTTGATGCGGCCAAAGACGTGGTCAGCCAGCTCGGCCGGGATCTCCGAGACAGGCGTGACGATGCCGTCCAAACGAAAAGCGACCTGCGCGGTGTCGGCGCGCTTCTGCAGATGAATGTCACTGGCATTCGCGCGCTCCGCCTGTTGGATCAGGTTCTCCAAGGCCTTCGGGGCTGATTGGTCAGCCACGGGTCCGTCCAAGCAGAGTGCCGGCTGATTGGCCCCCAATCACAATCAATTGAGCCATCGTCATCGCTTTCTCCCTTTCTACAGGATTCGACAAAGCCCAGGAGCAATCGTCACGCAAAAACAGGTAATTTCATTGACCACGTCGGCAAACTTCTTCATCACTTAACGGCGTGACGGCTGAGAATCCAATGAAGATGCCCGTAGGGGTGGGGAATGCTTACGCGTTTCAGATCTTCAATACGATGTCGTATACGATCATATTGGCAACGCCGATGATCTTGTATTTCAAGAAACTCGGCGCTTCGGCCACGGTACTGGGCATCGTGCTGGCATTGCCGCAACTGATGAACATTCTGCAGATCCCCGCCGCGCGGTTTGTTGAAAGCATGGGGTACCGGGCGTTTGTGCTGTACGGGTGGACGGTGCGCGCGGCGTTCATCCTGGCCATGGCGGGTGTGGCGCTGTTGCCGGAAAAGATCGAGGCGCTCACCCGGATTGCGCTGATGTTGTTCCTGCTGTTCGGCTATAACGCGTCGCGGGGCATTTCGTTGTGCGGGTTTTTGCCGTGGGTCACGCAATGGATCCCGGAAGAAGTGCGCGGACGCTATGTTTCACGCGACCAGATGTCCAGCGCGCTGGCGACCTTGGGCACGATGATCCTTGCGGCCTTCTATTTGCGACCGCCGGAAACGCCATACGCTTACGGGCTGCTGTTTTTTGCCAGCTTTGTAACGGTGATCATCAGCCTCTGGTTTCTGCAGCGCATTCCCGATGTGCCCGTGCCGCCGTCTTCCGAGAACCGGGAACGGGTGCCCTACAAGGAAATGCTGCTTTACCCGCCGTTCTTCAAATTGCTGATTTACAACGCCGTCTTCCTCGTGGCCCAGGCCGGCAGCGGCGTATTTTGGATTCCCATGCTCCGCGACTCGTTCGCAGCGACGGATTCATTGATCCTGGGAATGATGGTGTTGTCGAGCTCGGTGTCGACCGTCTGTTTGTGGGGATTCGGTCATCTCGTGGACCGGGTGGGGAGCCGTCCGCTCCTTGGTTTGGCGACGCTGATATTCGTGATCCATCTCAGTTGCTGGTGCTCGGTTGCGGCGCGAATCCTGCCATTTGCTTTCCCGGCAATCTTTGTGATCCAGTTCACCGCGGGGATCAGCATTTCACTTTTCAACCTCGCCAACACGCGCCTTGTCATGGCCACGGTGCCGGCGATGGGACGGAGCCATTTCTTTGCGCTGTATACCGTCGTGACGAGCCTGGTTTTGGGTGTGTTCCCGATTTTGTGGGGAATGCTTCTGGATACGCTCGCGGGTTGGGGCATCTTGTGGTCGAAATGGCAATGGAACCAATACACTGTGGCGTACGGCGCCGCGACAGCGATTACGATTGTCGCGTTGGTGCTGCGCAATGCGCTGTCTGAGTCCCGCGCCATGACGACCGACGCATTCCTCCGGGAATTGCTCGTCGAAACGCCAAGCCGCGCCCTCAGTCGCATCCTAGCCCGCCGTCCGCCTTCGTGAGCCGGGGCTTGCCCGCGAGAGGAAATGTCCGATATTGTCCCTTCTCCATGATCGCACTGGTTGATTACGGAATGGGCAACCTGCGGAGCGTCGAAAAGGCGCTGGCGCGGGTCGGCGCCGACGTGCGCATCGTCAGCGACCGCAAGTCGGTGCTGACGGCCGACGCGCTGGTGCTGCCTGGTGTGGGAGCGTTCGGCGATTGCATGGCCAACCTCGAGAAGATCGGGTTGGTGGAAGCGATCCGGGATTTCGTCGCGACGAAACGGCCATTTCTCGGCATCTGTCTTGGATTCCAGGCGCTCTTCGAATCCAGTGAAGAAGCGCCGGGTGTCAAAGGATTCGAACTCTTTCCGGGCACGGTCCCGCGCTTCGCCGTCAATGGCCTCAAGGTCCCGCACATGGGTTGGAACGAACTTCGTATTCAACAGAGCGGTTGTCCGTTGCTGAAAGATGTGACGGACAACAGCTACGTGTACTTCGTGCACAGCTATTACTGTAAACCGAAGAATGCTTCCGTCATCTGCGGCACGACGAACTACGGTATCGATTTTTGCTCGATGCTGTGGACGGGGAATGTGTTTGCCACGCAGTTTCACCCGGAAAAATCCCAAGCGGTCGGCTTGAAGATGCTGGAGAATTTTGTGCGACTGGGGAAGGGCCAGCCTTGAGCCGGCCTTTTCTCATATATCCGGCCATTGACCTGAAGGGTGGCAAGGTGGTTCGACTGCAACAAGGACGGGCTGATGCCGTGACGGTTTATGGCGACGATCCAGCCGCCGCTGCCAGGCGCTGGGAAGACGAAGGGGCCCGTTACCTGCATGTCGTCGATCTCGACGGGGCTTTCGACGGCGAGCCGCGGAACTGGGACAGTGTTAGAGCAATCCTCAAGGCGGTGCAAATTCCGGTTCAACTGGGCGGGGGAATGCGCACACGCGCGCAGATTGAGGACGCGATGAAGATGGGGGTCACGCGCGTGGTCGTGGGCACCAAGGCCTGCGAGTCGCCGGAATTTGTGCGGACGCTCGCGACGGATTACGGCGCGCATGTGGCCGTAGGCATCGACGCACGCGATGGTTTTGTGGCGGTGAAGGGTTGGGTGGAACGCACGACGCTGTCGGCGGTGGATTTTGCCCGTCAGATCGACCAGCTCGGCGTGAAGCACATCATTTTCACGGACATCGCCACCGACGGGACGCTAACGGGGCCGAACTATGCGGCAATCCGGGGCGTCTGTGCTGCCGTAAAATGTTTCGTGATCGCCAGCGGTGGCGTGAGCGAACTTGACGATGTTCGCCAACTCGAGAGCATGACCCAGGAAAGCCCCAACCTTACCGGCGTCATCATCGGCAAGGCACTCTACGACGGGCGCATTGATTTAAAGCACCTGGAAGGCTGAGTCCACCGGGCTGGAAAGCAAACAGCCGCCTTTTCAGGCGGCTGTCGCGTTTCGTGAAGAGAAAATCCGTTCCAGTATTACGGAACGCTGCCGAACAAATAGATGAAGCCAGTTCCATCGCGCACGCTAAAGACTCGACCGGTAAGATCCGCCGTGCTCGGGGACTGAAGGGGCAAAGGATCGCCCACAGCCGTATCCAGATGCAAATGGGCTACTACGCCCTGACCCTTTGAGCCTCCCGCGCTAAGCGAGAACGTATTCGCGATAAAATTCGACCCGCCATCGGATAGGCCCAACATATAATGCTGCCCCGGGAGAAGCCCATTGAGGCTGATGTCCAGCTTCGAACGGCCGCTCGTGCCATTGTAAGACAGACGGACATTACCATGAGCTTGGGTATCAATCGAAGGGTTCGGCTGCTGCATCGTGAAACTCTTATGGAAACTGAAGACGGCGGGATTGGCGACGAGGGGTGGTACGGGCGCCCAGGCAAACGAATTGACAAAGATGTTGGTGGCGCCACCGATGACGTTAGTGGTGCAAACGGTGATGACAATGCCGTTGGTAGGGGTCACGGTACAAGTGATAAAATTCGTCCCACCGACGATGTTCGTGACTCCTGGATTGCCGATGTCGATCCTGAAAACGTCGGAAAGGTCAGTGAGGTCGGCGATACCTTGAAGCTGAAACTCGATCGGGGCGCCACCGGTTCCCGTCAGTGTCCGGGACCAACTTCCGAGTTTGATGTTGCCGCGCGGCAAGGGAGCAATCACAACCACGGGAGTATTCGTGCCGTCAAAAAAATTCGTGAGACCCATGTAAATACTGAGGTCCGTGAGGAACATGTTTTTGACCCGTAGAGTAAAAACCTCTTTCCCGCCGCTTTCCGTCAGGGTCAGGCTGCCGATTGGATTCACGGTATTAGGAGTATCAGAAGTGCCGGTATTGCGAATCTGAGAGCGAGCGATGATGCGTCCACCGCCCTGAGCGAAGGCTGAGCGCAAGAACAGAACGGCACAGAAACCTGTGATGAGTGTGGCGGTCAGCAAACATGTCGATTTCCTTCTCACGCTGTCTCCTTGGTTGGTGGGAAGTGTAACGCGGCCGTGCCCCCAGTGCAAGCATAGAAAGGCCAATTTTCCCGCTCTGGTTACCACGCGATTCTCCAGACAGATTCTGGTAACCGTGTTGGTTCTCTAGACAAACACGGTGCGTATCGGGTAGGGTGGTAACCATGCAAAATACAGCGATTGAGATTTGGATTTATGGTGTGATTATGATTCTTGGGGGGATTATGGGGTTCGTTAAAGTGGGCAGCAAAGCGTCGCTGATATCGGGGGTGGGCATGGGCTTGGGCCTGATAGCGAGCGGCTATGGGGTCTCGCGCGGCTCCTACGACAGCCTGGTGGTCGCGGAGGTCATCGCGGCGTTGCTCGTAGTAATCTTTGCGATTCGATTCGCGAAAACGCGACGGATTATGCCGGTCGGTATGCTGGCGATCCTGAGCCTGGCGGCGGCGGTGGTTTTTGGGGCGGCGTTGAAGAAGTAACGGGCGGGCGATTCTTTCGATGACTCAAGAGTACATTCTGAAACCCGCGCCGGGTGGCGCGCGGGACCTTCACATTGATTACCGCGCGGAACTGAACGACCAACAGTTCGAGGCGGTGACGGCCACGGGTGCCGACGGCAGCGTCAACTCCGGCCCGATGCTGGTCATCGCGGGCGCGGGCAGCGGCAAGACGCGGACGCTCACGTATCGCGTGGCGTGGCTCGTCGAGCACGGTGTGCCGCCGGGACGCATCCTGTTGTTGACGTTCACCAACAAGGCCGCCAAGGAAATGCTGCGGCGCGTCGAGAGCCTGTTACCCACTGATGTCTCCGCGATCTGGGGTGGGACGTTTCATCATATCGGCAATCGCATCCTGCGCCGTCATGCCAAGCTGCTGGGGTTCGGTACGGATTTTACCATTCTCGACCGCGAAGATTCCAAGGACATGCTGGATGCGTGCGTCGCCGAGGCCGGCATCAACACGAAACAGGAACGATTCCCGAAAGGGGATGTGCTGGCAGACATCTATTCGCTGGCGGTGAATACCGATCGCTCCATCGAGAAAGTCTTGGCGGAGCAATATGATTATTTCTCGCATCTTGCCGGGCCCATCCAGTCCCTGCGTGACGCCTTCCGCGACCGCAAGCTCAAGGCCAACGCGATGGACTACGACGATCTGCTGGTGAACACATTGCGGCTGTTTCAGGAACAGGCCGAGGTCGCCGAACGCTACCGCGAGCAGTTCCTGCACGTGCTGGTGGATGAATATCAGGACACGAACAAGATCCAGGCGGAGTTGATCGATGCGGTCGCCATGGGGCATCGCAACTTGATGGTCGTGGGTGACGATGCCCAGTCGATCTATTCCTGGCGCGGCGCGAACTACCGCAACATCCTCGGGTTTCCGACGCGCTATCCCGCGGCGCGTACGTTCAAGATCGAAGTGAATTATCGGAGCGTGCCGAGCATCCTGAAGCTGGCGAATGAAGCGATCAAGGCGAACGTTCACCAATTTGCCAAGGTCCTCACGGCGGTGCGCGATGGGGGCGCGAAGCCGTGGTTGATTCCCTGTCCCGATAGCAACCAGCAATCATTGTTTGTGGCGCAGCGCATCATGGAATTGCAGGAAGAGGGGGTGGCTCTCAATGAGATCGCGGTGCTGTATCGTGCGCACTATCACGCGATGGAATTGCAGCTGGAGCTGACGCGCCGGCGAATCCCGTACGTCATCACCAGCGGTCTGCGGTTCTTCGAGCAGGCGCATGTGAAGGATGTGAGCAGCTTTCTCAAGCTCGCGGTCAATCCCCATGACGAGATGGCATTCAAGCGGATCATCAAATTGCTGGCAGGCGTGGGCGGCAAGACGGCGGATAAACTCTGGGAGAAGTTTCATCCGCTGCTTGCAGGTAGGGCTCGACCGCCGGGCGAGCCGGGCGGGGAGCTTGTCGCCGACGGACGGCCCGGCGGTCCGTCCCTACCAACGACCAGTGACGCCATTCCTGCCAAGGCACGCGACGATTGGAAGAAAGTTGCAACGGCATTGAATGAGATACGCCAAATGGAGCCGAAGCGCGCCGCCGAGATGATCGAGAAGGTCGTGGAGGTTTTCTACGCGAGCTATCTCAAAGTGAAGTACCCGAATGCCCGGGCGCGTGAAGAAGATTTGCATCAGCTTGCCTCGTTCGGGATGCAATTCGAGAGCCTCGACGATTTCCTGAGCCAGTTGGCGCTCTTGACGAATATCGAAGCCGACGACGCTTCTTTGCTAAAAACGGATCAGCAGGACTACGTGCGATTGAGTACCGTGCACCAGGCGAAAGGACAGGAGTGGAAGGCTGTGTTCGTGGTGGGCCTGTGCGATGGGATGTTTCCGCTCGCCCGTTCGATCGACAATCTCGAGGGGCTGGAAGAAGAGCGCCGATTGTTCTACGTCGCGGTCACGCGCGCGAAGGACGAACTGTATCTCACGTTCCCACTGTTCCGTATGACCGGCGGCGACAGCGGCGGTTTCCAACGTCCCTCCCGATTCGTCGCGGAACTGCCGAAGACGCACTATCAGGAATTCTCTATTCGGCATCAACACGGAGAGTGGTAGGGCAAGCGCCTTCGGGCATTGCGGCCAGCGCTTCATTATGGTATGTGATTAAAAGAGCGTAACAAACCCGATTCTTGTAGCCACGCCACTCTGTCGGCGTGTGTAGGAGGCGTTAAAAATGCGAGAAGACGCGGCGACAGAGCGCCGCGGCTACAACGGGCGGCAGGGCGAACACGGAGAGGAGCCATTATGGTAACGGTGGCCAGATACGGAGACGTAAACGAAGCTCTTCAACTGAAGATGGTGTTGGAAGCCCGGGGCATTAAAGCCTTCGTACCCGACGAATTCGCGGCAACCAACGCTCCGTATCGTTTCGCGACGGATCCGAGTGGTGTCCGGGTTCAAGTGGCGGAGGAAGACGCGGAAACCGCGCGGCAGGTGATCAGTGAACAATGAACGAACCCGTCAAGGCCACGATCAGTGGCCTTTGAGTTTGGCGGCTTGAGCCAATTCCTCATCCGCTCCCACTTGCTTGGAGTAGGCTGTTGCCCACCTTGCGTCGAGCTCGATGGCTTTTGAGTAGTCGGTGATGGCACCATCCAAATCGCGCTTCTTTTGTTTGGCACCACCTCGACTGAAATAGGCGGTGGCGTCTTTCGGGCTGAGTTCGATGGATTTCGAGTAGTCCGCAATGGCACCGTCCAAATCGCTCTTATCCTCTTTGGCACCGGCACGGTTGAAGTAGGCGGCGCTGGATTTCGGATCGAGTTCGATGGCTTTCGAGTAATCAGCGATGGCACCATTCAAATTGGCCTTGTGCATCTCGGCATTGGCACAATCCTTGACCCTCTCAGCATTGCCACGGCGGATGTAGGCTCCGTCGTTTTTCGGGTTGAGTTCAATGGCTCGAGTGCAGTCAGCGATAGCCCCGTCTAGATCGCCCTTCCAATCCTTAGCTGAAGCCCTCTCGCTATAGACTTCGGCATTTTTCGGATCGAGTTCAATGGCTTTCGTGAAGTCAGCGATGGCACCGTCCATATCACCCATTTTCTTTGCTTCAACAATGCCTCGGTGGTAGTAGGCTTCGACGCACTTCGGGTTGAGTTCGATGGCTTTTGAGTAGTCGGCGATGGCACCATTCAAATCCCACCTGCGCTTCTTGGCATTGCCCCGTTTGACAAATTCCTCTGAGGTTTGAGGGTTTACGGAGTCCTTCCAAGGGGGGCTGAATGAATCCTCTGGGGTCTGTTGGCCGAATGTGCAACCTGGTAGGGTCAGAACAAACAGAAGAGCGAGCATGATCAGAAAGGTTGGGCGGTATTTGGCTGGCATAAAATCCCTTTCGTTTGGACCGCTCCAAGCAGCCTACCAAATGACCGCTGGATACCAAGTGTGAAATCGATGACTTTGAGCACCGAGTTGTCATTCGCCAAAAAATAGTCGGGGTCAACTCCGCCCTCATGGCAGAAATTCTGTTGTCCGGTTTGATCCTCAATCTGCGCGCGGTGAACATGCTTGACCGGCGTCCTGACAGGACGGTACGGCTACATTCCGAAGTACCCACCCCTTTATGCCCTTCGAGCTTTCCCGCGAACCACGACAGAGATTTGCTGTCAAACAACGGACAGCCCGAGGCGGTTTCGACAAGTCCCGCAATCCTGCGGGATCCCGTTCTGCGACGGGACTCAGGATGACAAAGAGCGGGGACCGAGGGGGGAGCACCCGTTGTCCCCTCCGTCGAGGGGAACTTATTGTAGTATCTGGAAACGATAATTTTATTGGACACGGCGGAGCGGGGGTGGTATGCTGGGCGCATAAACGCTAAACATCCAACTTTCAACGCGCAACGCTCAAGAGGGATGGGAAACGCGACAGGGAGACCTTCGGTCGTGGGAAACGGCGCGGTCAGGAGACCGTCACCGAACACTGAAAGGGGGGCCGTCGCCAAGGCTTTGGCGGACGAGGAGAACCTCGAAAACACGCTTTCTGCGAAACGAACCCAAATGTAATGTTGAGGAAATTACGTTTATGTGGCTTATGGAAAATGTGTTGGGTAGATTGCAGAAAAATGACAATTGGGTTCGTTTTTTCTGTCGGAAGGAGAGGCCCTCGCGGCGTGCTGACGGGCGCCGCAGCCGGGACCGCGGTCGGCACCCGCGGCCACAACGGACGGGGGACGGCACGCGGGCCGCGTGCCCTACAATTGGCAATCTTCCTCGCGGCAAGTGGCTGGCGGGGAGTGTTTTTTGACAAATGGTAACTTTCATGGGCCATTGACAAGGATTGTGGTGTCTCATATCGTACGGGCGACATGACGACGGCCATGGCTGATACGATACCCGCTGATTTGCGGGGGTTGTTGCAACACACGGGACTCTTCACGGATCTGCAGATTTCCGAGGTCCTGACCAATCAGTTGACGTCCACGCAAACGCTGATCACCTCGCTGGTGAAGTCGCGGGTTGCGACTGAGGAGAAGTTGCTCGAGGCGCTGGCCAATGTGTTGCACCTGCCTTTCACACGAATCACGGACAAGGAGATCGACGCGACGGTGCGCGCGAAGGTCCCCACCAAAGTCGTCTTCCAACACAACGTCATGCCGATGCGCGAGGAGAATGGCACGCTGATCGTCGCGGCGCATGATCCGTTTAATCTTACGATGTTGGAAGCGGTGCGGCTGGTCACGAAGAGCCGGGTGCAACTCGCATTGTGCACGGAGGCGGACATCGCAAAGGCGCTGAAGCGTTATTATGGTGTCGGCGCGGAGACGTTGGATGAGTTGATGCAGAAGAACGTGCTCGATATCGACGATATCGAGGCCGTTACGAAGGACGACCTCGAAAGCGGGGACCAGGAGGCGAGTGTCGTCAAGTTCGTGAACCAGATCATCGGGGAAGCGTACAAGGAGCGCGCGACGGACATCCACATGGAGCCGATGGAGAACGACCTGCGGATCCGGTATCGCGTGGACGGCGCGCTGCACCAGACACCGGTGCCCGCGTATTTGAAGCGGTTCCAGGCGGCGATCATTTCGCGCATCAAAGTCATGGCGAACATGGACATCGCGGAGCGTCGCCTGCCGCAGGACGGCCGTATTAATGTTCGTAGCAGCGGCGCGGAGATCGACGTGCGTGTTTCGACGATCCCGACGGCTTACGGCGAAAGCGTCAGCTTGCGTCTGCTGACGCGCAGCAATATTTTTCTTGGGCTGGAGAGTCTCGGACTGAACAAGGAGAACGAGAAGACCATCCGCAAGCTGATCGATCTGCCGCACGGCATCATCCTGGTCACGGGTCCTACGGGCTCGGGCAAGTCCACTTCGCTGTATGCGTTCCTCAGTACGATCAACTCGATTGACCAGCGCATTATCACGATCGAGGAACCGGTGGAATACGAGCTGCCAGGCGTGAACCAGATTTCGGTGAAATCAGACATCGGGCTGACGTTTGCCAGCGGCCTGCGCCACATTTTGCGGCAAGACCCCGATGTCATCATGGTTGGTGAAGTGCGCGATCTTGAGACGGCGGAAATCGCCATCCGCGCCGCGCTCACGGGTCACCTGGTATTTTCCACACTACACACCAACGACGCCCCGGGCGCGATTACGCGATTGATCGACATGGGCATTGAGCCTTTCCTCGTGAGTTCCTCCGTGGAGGCGCTCATGGCCCAGCGTTTGATCCGCACGCTCTGCAAGTCGTGCAAGGAAGAGTACAAGCCCGACATGGAACTGCTGCGAGAGGTGGGTTTCCCGATGGAGGACATCGGCAGGGTCAAGTTTTACCATGGCCGGGGATGTGAGGATTGTCGTTTTACCGGCTTCAAGGGCCGCTCGGCCATCTACGAAATCCTCGTCATGAGCGAGGCGCTGCGTCCGCTGATTATCGAACGGGCCTCGTCGGCGGCCATCAAACATCTCGCCTGCACGCAGGGCATGCGGACACTCCGCGATGACGGCTGGGAGAAGGTCAAGCAGGGCATCACGACCGTCGAAGAAGTGGCGCGCGTCACCCAGGAAGACGAAGAACTCACCGGCACATGAGGGAAAGTGGGTAGTTCACCCACGCTTTTTGATTTGAGCGCCGTTGGGAACAAAGTATGCTCCCCGGTGTCCCAATAACGACGAATCGCATGCCGACCTTTCAATACAAGGCGAAAACACGCGCGGGCGAAGTGGTCAGCGGATCGCTGGCTGCAGGTGACCGCCGCGCCGCGCTGGCCGAATTGGGCAAACTGGGATTCTTCCCGTTGGCGGTGGACTCCGCCGAGAAAGAGGCGGCTGGCAAGAACGGCGCGAAGAGTTTCAAGGGTCGCGTCAAGCCACGCGACATATTGATGTTCACGCAGCAACTTTCCAGTTTGCTCCGTTCCGGGATGTCGCTCAGCAAGGCGCTGGACACACTGGAACGGCGGACGCAAAAGAAAGCGCTCGCGGAGGTGCTCGGCGATTTGCGGAACGGCATCGTGCAGGGTGAAAGTTTGTCCGACTCGCTGGCAAAACATCCCGAAATTTTTTCCCGCTTCTTTGTCAACCTGATCAAGGCGGGTGAAGCCAGCGGTGCATTGGACGACGTGCTGTTGCGTCTCGGGAAACATCAGCAACAGATGGCCGAAGTGCGCGAGAAAGTGGTCGGCGCGTTGTTATATCCCCTGGTCATCGTGTGCGTCGGCATTCTGGTCATCGTTTTCTTCATGCTGGTGATGGTGCCGCGGTTCGCCATGATGTTCAAAGAGATGGGCCGCACGATGCCGTTGCCAACGCGAATCCTGATCGGTATCAGCGATGGGTTTATCGGATACTGGTGGGTCGGTGTCCTTTTGATTGCCGCGGGAGTAACGGCTTATCGCATCCGCGTCCGCACACCTGAGGGACGGCTTGCGCTGGACGGGTGGAAGCTGCGGTTGCCCGTGTTTGGCAACATTATCATGGCGAATGCCTTCGCGCAATTCGCCCGTACGCTGGCCACGCTCCTCGAGAACGGCGTGCCGGTGCTGGGCGCGCTGCAGATCGTCGAAGACACGATGACGAACCGGGTGATCGCCAACGAGCTTCGCGAGGCGCGCACGCGCGTAACCGACGGCACGAGTCTTTCCCAGCCGTTGGCGAAGGGCAAAATTTTTCCGCCCTTACTGATCGATATGTTGGCGGTCGGCGAGGAGAGCGGCGAAGTGGTGCCGGCGCTGGCCAACATTGCCGACACATACGAGGGGGAGTTGTCGCGAACGCTGAAGGTTTTTACGACACTGCTGGAACCGGCCATAATCATCTTTATGGCAGTCGTCGTGGGCGCGATCGTTTTGAGCGTGCTCATGGCTGTTTTCGATATCACGTCGGGCATTGGAAAATGAGCGGAGAACAGGTTTATGAAACCAAACAGGTTTAATTCACGAAGCGGCTTCACGCTGTTGGAGATCATGCTGGTCGTGGTGATCATCGGTATGTTGATCACCGTGGCAGTCGTTAAGCTCTCTGGCCAATCGGAGAAGGCCAGGCTGGTGGCCGCGCGAAACCAAATTGATTCCTTCAAGAACGCACTCGGCATCTACGAACTCGATAACGGCGTGTTTCCGACAGGGGAACAGGGACTCCAGGCGTTGATTGCGCAGCCGAGCGGAGCCGCGCTTCCGAACTGGAAAGGCCCGTACCTCGACCCGCCCGTGATCCGCAAGGACCCGTGGGGCCGTGACTACATCTACCGGTACCCGGGCCAGAAGATTCCCAACGGCTACGATTTGTTCTCCGTTGGCCCCAACGGTATTGAAGGTGATGATGACGACATCGGCAATTGGCAATAGACCCGCACGGCGCGCCGGTTTCACCCTGATCGAGTTGAGCATTGTGTTGTTCATCCTCGCCGTCATCATGGCGGTGTCGGTACCCAGTTTTATCCGCTCGTATAATGCCGCCATCCTCAATGCGACCGGGCGAACGGTCATCACCAGTTGTCAGTTTGCGAAACTCAACGCCGTACTGCGCCAGCAAAAAGTCGCGTTCTACATCGACATGGACAATCGCAAGATCTCGCTCCGGCAATTTGCCGGAACCAATGCCCCGGACAGCGACGAATCATCGATCCTGGACCTCAAGACCATTGAAATCTCACCGCGGATCGGGATCGCATCCGTCCAGATTGGTGACCAACCCGCGGAGCAGAAAGGGCAGGTGGAAGCCACCTTCTACCCGAACGGGACCTGCGACGCTTTCACGGTTACGTTTCGCGGCGCGGAGAAGGGGAGCGGCCTGGCGATCATGGTCGACCCGGTAACGTGTCGGGGACTCCCGTGGGTTGTGAAACTATGAAGGTTCGTCGCCAACGATATTTTGATGAGTCACAGCGCCGCGACAGCGGGTTCCTGATGCTGGAAGTAATCCTGGCCATGGCGCTGCTGACGTTCAGCGCGATCGCGATCACTGAGTCCCTCGGCCGCTGCCTGGCGGCAGCACGCGCGGTGCAGAGTTATTCCACATCCGAGATTCTCCTCGCGAACAAGAGCTTTGAGTTCCGCACGGAGCGTCCCACCGATCTCCTCGACCAGGAGGGTGAGTTTGCGGATTACCCCGGTTTTTCCTGGTCGCGCCGGCTTGAGGAGACGGACTCGGACGGGCTGTGGAAACAGACGATCACGGTTTACTGGTACGAACGGGGCAAACTGGCCAGTGACGCCGTGGTCGAATACCGGTATCTGCCGGACAAGCAGCGGTGAGCATGCGGCCCTATCGTCCATATAATAAACGAGCCGGGTTCACGCTGGTCGAAATCCTGGCGGCAATCGCGATTCTTAGTCTTGTCCTGGTTGGCGTGTACGGCCTCTGGAGCGGCTCGTTGAAGGGGTGGCGGCGCGGCGGCGAGGCCACCGAGGTGTTTCAGCGGCAGCGCGTCGTGATGGAAGCCCTGGGGGAGTTGGCGCAGTCCGCTGTTTACTTCGCTTCGTCGCCCAATTTGTATGCGGTCATCGGCGTGAAGCACCCCGGCTTGGGCGATAGCGTAAGCTTTGTCACGGCTTCGGAGGCGTTCCTACCACCCAGCGAAGCCACCGATCTCGGCATGCGACGCGTGACCATTTCCCTGGAGCAGGACGAATATCGGCGTACGTACCTCGCCATCGTGAACCAGCCGGCGCTGGGTGTGACCGACGATTCCAAACAGGAAGTTCAGGCGCACGTGGTATCCTTGGACGTGAGCGGTTTCTTCGTCCGCTATCTCGACCCACGCGATGGGGGCTGGTACGATAAGTGGGAAGATACCACCCTCATTCCGTCCGCGATGGAGTTCACCGTCGTCTTCGGCCAGTCGGGCGGCCAAATCCCCCCTGTGACCGTCACGCGGGCTATCGATCTTCCGGTGGCCGACTTCATCGCCCATAGCGCCAATGCGTTGCTCCCGCCACTTTCGAGTACGAACGAAGTCCAGCGACGCGATGCGGATACCAACGGATCTCTTAACACCAGCGGGGGGCAATCCCAAGGACAGCTGGGGGTCCCATCCATGGGAGGCATGCGATGAGCAAGCGTGTCTCCTCTATCAGGCGCCGGTTTGATAATCGCGGCATCGCAATCGTCATTGTCTTGTGGGTCGTGTTGGTTTTGTCCTTGCTGATTAGCGGGTTTGCTTTCACAATGCACGTTGAGACGCAAGTGGCGTCTTATGCACGCAAGGAGCTGAAGGCCGAAATGCTGGCGCGTTCGGGCGTCGAGGTGGCCAAGATGCAGTTGATTCTCGGGGCGCTATCTCCGACGAATGCCGGGATTGACGCGCTCAACCAGGAATGGGCCACCAATGAGTTGCTATACGTGGACCACGAATTGGGTGACGGAATTTTTAATGTGAAGGTCACTGACGAAGAATCCAAGATCCCGATTAATCGCGTAACCGACTTGCAGCTCAAGCGCCTGTTCGGTTTGCTGGGAGCTGACCCCGCGGATGGCGATGTCATGACCGATTCGATCCTGGATTGGATCGACACAGACGATCTGACCCGGCTGAACGGGGCGGAGAGCGACTATTACGAGAGCCTTTCGCCGCCGTATCGCGCGAAGAATGGGCCGCTGGATCGGGTCGAAGAATTGCTGTTGATTCGTGGCGTGACACCCGAATTGTACCATGGGACACCGGCGACGGACACCGATCCTGCCCGGCCGGGTTTGGAAGATGTTTTTACCACGATGTCCTCGGGGAGTATCAATGTGAATACCGCCTCAGCCATTGTTTTGCAGACGCTCGGGCTGGATGACACGCAGGTACAGGCTGTCCTAAGCCGTCGTGACGGCCCCGACGGCATCCCGGGCACGGATGATGACCTGCCATTTCACAGCGCGGACGAGTTTTTTGCCGCGGCGGGCGCTCTCGATCCGGCACTCAAATCAGCCGCGCAGGCCCTTGTTACGGTCAACTCCTCGTTTTTCACCGTCAGGTCCACCGGCCAGGTCGGGGGCGTGAAGCGCACCATCCTGGCGACGCTCTATCGCCAAGGGGCCAAAGTCCAGACCGTCATGTGGCGCGAAGTGCGGGAGGGAACGTGAGGGCCAATCTTGATCCACGCAAATTAGGCGCGCTTCGTCATACCCGGGGTTGGGCGGCCATTGCCTTCGGGCCTTCCGGGCTCGAACTGACCACCGCGCGCTCGGAAGGTGCCGGGGTCAGCGTGCTGCAACAATCTTCGGCCAGCGCCACGCCGCCCGCGGGGACACCAGACGCGGCACCGCAATGGCAGAATGCGGCGCAGTCACTCCGCCAGCAATTCGATCCCCGCGAACATCGTGTCATTACCTCCGTGAGTTGCGAGAACGTGCTCTGCCAGATCCTGCGTCTGCCGGCTACCGAGCCCGCGGAACTGAAACAGATGCTTGATTTGCAGATCGACAGCATCACACCCCTGCCGCTGGAGGAGGTCGTTTACAGCTTCGAGGCATTGGCGTCCGCCGATGGCCAGACCCGGGTGCTCGTTGCCATCGCGCGCAAAGCGGAGGTCAATGAGCGCGTGGAGGCGCTGGAGTCGGCGGGATTGCCGCCCGAGATTGTTTCGGTCGACGCGCTGGCCATGTTCCGGGCGCTGGCCCGGCGCAACCAGTTGGCGCAGGATGACCGGCTGAATGTGCTCGTCATCCTCGGCCCGGTTTCCGCGGATGTGATTGTATACTCACAAGTTGTGCCCCTGACCGTGCGTTCTCTCATGCTGGGAACGGACGGCGAATCCGTGTTGCGCGAAGAACTGCAGCGAACCTTCGTCGCGGCCGAGGCCGGACAACCGGAACGGATGACGGGCGGCGTCATTTTTATTGCGCCGGGCGAAGAACTGAAAACCTTTACAGAAAAGGTGGCGAACGGCCTGAACACGCAATCGTCATTTCTCGTCAACGGCACCGTACCCTCGGCGGCGCTGAGCCTCTGCCTGCAATACGCGGCGGGGGAAACCGCACAATTGAACCTCCTACCGGAGGAGTGGCGGCAGAAGCGGCAGACGAAGGCCTTGCGGCGCCGACTCATCCGCGGAGCGATTGCCGTGGGAATCCTTTACTTGCTCGCGCTGACCGTGTTCCTGACCTTTTTGGCGATCAAGAAAGCACAGCTTAACCGGATCACGAGGGAAACCAACGCCCGGCAGGGGGACTTTGTCGCCGCGCGCCAGTTGCAGGGCCAGTTGATCGCGATGCGCAACCAACTCGATACGAAATTCTCGGCGCTGGAGGTCTTGCGGGAGATCACGGTGCGCATGCCGAAGGACATGCAGTTGAATTCGTTTGTGTTCAAGAAGGATTTGACGCTGTCTCTCAAGGGACAGGCGCCGTCCGGGGCCGTCGCGCTCGATTTCCAGAGCCGGCTGCAACAGTGCGATCTGTTCTCAAAGGTCTCGGGCCGCAGTGACGCGGTGGGTGGCTTGACGAAGTTTGACCTGACTTGTACTCTCAAAACCGCTGCGGGGCCGGGAGCGCCCGGGGGACGATGAAAATCACCAAACGAGAGCGTGGGATATTGATTATTACC
>Ga0206960_1031_pt1 | contig 36811 bp, 33 predicted proteins | sample Alteio_BWOrgHeat_29_FD_153255 | JGI IMG/M metagenome (GOLD analysis project Ga0206960, IMG submission 153255) | Enriched cells from forest soil in Barre Woods Harvard Forest LTER site, Petersham, Massachusetts, United States -... | ecosystem: Environmental > Terrestrial > Soil > Temperate forest >... | reverse complement strand
ACCGGAAAGCGTCGGCAGAGCAGATAGTTCACATATTCCAGCAGTTGAGTTTTCGGAATAGGGCCTTCGTTGGTTGGTTTGAATTGCGTGATGCGGGGTCGCAAGGCCGGGCCCAAAAGCTGAATGCAGTCCGTGCGTCGAATAGGAACCAGTTTAGGGTTCGGAGTCAGTCGATCCAAAGTATCAATTCGCGTGGTCGCGCCTAGAGGAGCCGTCGATACAAGCCATAAAGCTTGAACAACGACAAAACGCAGAAGCTTAAAATGCGAGCTTTTGCGACACCACACAGCTTGAAACATCGCAGGAAGGTATATCGATCTGTATTAGTTCTGTCAATTAAAGGGAGGCGATTTTTTAATTGTAACTATTTAAAAATAAAGACTTTTAACGTTTCAACTCTAAACCCACAGGGCAATGATCAGACCCCGTCACTTTCGGCCGATGATAAGCACTTTTCACACGATCACGAAACTCGCCGTTGATACAGTGATAGTCTAGGCGCCACCCGATATTTCTTTGTCGAATACCAGGGCGATAGCTCCACCAAGTGTAGTGCCCTGGCTCAGGGTTTTTCTCACGAAAAATATCGCTATAACCGGCGGCTAGAAATTCATCCATCCAAGCGCGCTCTTCGGGCAGAAAGCCCGCATTGTCCATATTCGATTTCGGATTCTTCAAATCGATCTCGCGATGAGCGATATTGTAATCGCCACAAAGAATAATATTTTTGCCCTGCTTCTTCAATTTATTGCAGTACTTTAGCATTTCAGCGCAAAACTCGAGTTTGTAGCCAAGCCGTGTATGCTCACGTTGGCTGTTTGGAAAATACGCATTGATGAGCGTGAAGTCTGCATACTCAGCAATCAACACGCGCCCTTCAGAGTCGATTTCCTTTTTTCCGAATCCATACTTAATGTCGAGTGGCTCTTTCTTCGAAAAAATCGCAACACCACTGTAGCCCGGCTTTTCAGCCGAATGCCAGGCTGAGAAATATCCGTGAGGATGAATCACTTCTTCTTCAAGCTGCTCTGGCTTAGCTTTTATTTCTTGAACGCAGACGATGTCGGCCTTTTCATCGCCGAACCATTTTAGAAAACCTTTGCCGTGCGCAGAACGAATGCCATTGACGTTCCAACTGATCAGTTTCATAAAATTTGGTTCATAAAATTTATAGTTTTTTAACTGAAAAGCCTGCTTTTGCCCAGCCCTCAAAACCACCCATGTTTGCTGTTTTGAAACCCATCTGCGCCAGCTTCATCGCGACATGATTCGAACGTCCCCCCGCTTTGCAGTAAAGAATGATCTGCTTGTCTTTCGGAAGTTGCGTCACAAACGCTTTCCATTCTGGCGTATTATCTTCGACCTCTGAGGTCGCGATCCAACGCGCTGGTTCAGCAAGACCCGACTCTTCAAGCTCTTCACGCTCGCGTACATCAACCAAAACGGCTTTCTGTGCTGTAACAGCATCGAGTGCATCTTTAGGCGTAATCATTTGTACCGCTGGGGTGTTCATTTTCCGGCTCCTTTTGCTTTCTTGCTCTATGAGTAGCAAAAGCATAACCTGCCTGCAACGACTATGGACAGCTTCTTTACCCTCACTCCTGATCACGTTTTAGACTCTGTTGAAGCCGCATTGGATTCGAGAAAAAACGGTAACCGTGCAACAGGTTTCGCGCTTGCTTTAAATAGTGTTGAAAACCGCGTCTATGAGATCGGCTTGGATGATGGCACCTCGGTCGTCACAAAATTTTATCGCCCTGAACGCTGGACTGCTGAGCAAATTCTTGAGGAACACCGCTTCATACAGAAGCTCTATGACACTGAAATTCCGGTCGTACCCGCACTAAAGCTCGTCAACTCTGACCTCTCAGTTCTGCAATCAGCCGACCAGCCCACACTCGCTCTTTCTAAGGAGGGCATTTTTTTCGCGGTGTTTCCGAAAATCAAAGCTCGCCTCTTAGACGAATTAAACGACGAACAGGTTCGCCAAATCGGCCGACTACTCGCCCGGCTGCATGCCATCGGTGAGAGTCCTTCTCTGGGCCCATCAAAACGCATCACGCTTGACGTTAAAACGTACGGCGAAAAACCGCTAGAGCTTTTACTCGCGTCTGAACACATGGATGCTCACTCTAGAGCTCGGTACGAGCCTCTTGTGCGCAGAATTTGCGATTGCATTCGCCCGATGTTTCAAAATGTGAAACTACATCGCACGCATGGCGACTGCCATCCAGGCAATATTTTGTGGACTCCCAGTGGCGCTCCATTCTTTGTCGACTTCGATGACATGGCCATTGCTCCTGCTGCACAAGACCTTTGGATGGTTGTACGCGGTCGAGACGAAAACGCGTTGAAACAACGTGAAGAACTCATCGCGGGGTACGATATTTTCAAAGAGTTCGATCGAAGCCAGTTGAGACTGATTGAACCCTTACGTGCGTTACGCCTCATTCACTACTCCGCTTGGATCGCCAACCGCTGGAAAGATCCTTCGTTTCCGAAAATGTTTCCGGACTTCGGCTCGCCCGGTTATTGGCGCGAAGAAGTGCAAGAGCTCGAAGAGACGCTCAATCTTATAGAACAAAATCAATGAGTTAAACATATCTTGACTTATTAAGTCGGATAAATTAGTTTACAGCCGAGGTTTCTCCCTTGAAAGAATGGTCGATTCTTTTCGATAGCAGCTTGCAATCGCTTTTGGGCTTCGACGCCGAATCGCTCGAAGACCCTGCTGCAAAGCTCTATCTAAAAGTTCTCATCGCTTATTTCTCAGGCGATCTTCAAACACTGCAAGAACACGCGCAAACAGCTGAGGCCCTCTCTCTTAAGGCTCCACTCTTTCGCCCCGTATATCTTTTAACAAACCTCCGTCTTCAAATTCGAAAAAATCAAGTCGACCCAGCACTTATTGATCAGGTCGAATCTGAAATCGATCAATTCGAGTCATTTTGGAAAGGCGAAATACACTTCGTACTGAGCAGCGCCGAGGCTGTACTCGAGCGGCACGATCGCTCTCGTGACCAATCTCTTCGCGCGTTTCATGCATTGAAACAACTCGGCTCTAGAAAGAAAGCCGTACGCGCACTGATGAACGCCGTATCGTCTGAAAGCTGTCGGCGCCCAGATAAACTTTATTTTGCCGACCTGCACTTTCTTCATTCAGAGGCACAGAAGATTGGAGATACCACCTCGCAGGGAATCACACAGCTCAACATCTCACGCGAATACCAAAAGCTCGGTCTTTTTCGCGCAGCCTTGCGATCAGCAGATCGAGCTGTTTCCACTCTTTCTCACATCACGGGTGGCATTGACTACCCTCTCGCCTTAGCCCACCGAGCACACATTTTCTGTCAGCTCGGCGCATGGAACGAAGCCAGACTCGATACTGAGCTCGCTTGCAGTGCTCCTTTTCCTGAAGTCAAAGCGGCGATTCGAATTATTCAAATCGATTTTCCAAAACTTGCAGAGATTCCGCTTCCTGCAGTGGAAACGGCTGAGAAGTCAGCCATTCCAGCCTGGAGCAAACGAGCCAAAGAATCGATGACACCTCATGCAACAAAACTCGAAGAAAAACTGATTCAAATTCTTGCGCATAAATCACATTCACGAGAGCAAATCTGCGAAAGACTTTATGGAAAACAACTAGCCCCAGAAGTCACTCGTAATCGACTCAACAATCTGATGAATAGAGTTCGTAAGAAACACCCTTCACTCATTAAATGGAACGCTGGAAAATACCGTCTTACTGAGAGCACATTGCTTCCTATTCGAGAAGCACGCCCTAGCAGAAAGACCTCTCACGTATGAAATTTTTCGCCCTCACTCTTCTTCTTTTGGTCGCTCAAGTCAGTCATGCACACACAGGTTTGATTCCCGTCGCTTCTACTTACAAAGATGAAGGCACACTGAAATCTCGAGAACTTCAGGGAAGCGGTCTTACTTTTTCGATTGATTTAAAAAAAGCCAAAACACGCCTCTTTGTTCTCACGGCCAGTCATGTGTCGCAGGGAAAGCTTGGATTAGAAATTGACCAGCACACCTTGAATCCAGACTCTATTCTTGGACGTCTTTCAAGTGACGATGAAGACGTAGAACTCATTGAGCTCAAACCTGATACATTAACCCCCCTAGGTTTTTGGAACTCAGACCAGTCACAGATTCAAATCGACATTCCTGCATTCAAAACATGGGCAGAATCACAAAACCCAGATGCCATTCTACGAATGACTCCCCCCGGGCCTACTGCTAGCGAAGTCTTCACACTCAAAGGAGACTGGGTTAAAAAATCAGGCACGGCATTCTCACAGTCATTTGAAAAAAACTCTCAATATGGTTTTGGAACCACGAAAGATGACTGGGAAAAACTCTCTTACCTGCCTTTGACTGACGAGATCTACAGCAACTCCACATTAACCCCCGGAATGAGTGGAGCGCCTCTGCTTAAAATGGAACTGGGATGTGACCAAACCCATCTCATTTGCCTCTCTGTTCACGGTCTTGCTCGTCGAACGCTACGCGGCCTGCCTGGAAGCTGGTTTGCAAGCGATCACGCCATTTCGGTCGTCATTCATCAATACTTAAAAGGACAACGTGGCCACCTCAAATCAGATCTCACAACTTGGCACATGCGCAACAGCCTCACTTATCGAGACTTCGGTAATGGAAGCGCTGAAATTTTTCCCGCCTCTGCTGCGATCGCCGATGGAGTTCGTGGCGATGGTGCCGACGGCGTTCGAGGTGACGGAGGCGACTCGGTAGAAGATTTCATGATTTGGAATCCAGACCTCTGGAAAGAACTCGATATATCCCCAGGTATTCGATTTGGTGGAAACCCGATCCTAGGCTTCACTCTTTTAGGAAATACAAATTTTTATTTAGAAGACAATCCAAAATCACTTTTTGATCTCGCAAAACACGGACGCCCTTACTTTAAGCCTCAGCCCATTTCACTTCGATCAAACTTCAAAAAACTGTTGTCTGAGAAGCTCAAAGGCCTTCTGAACCAAGAAAAAACAGACGATGAATTGGCATTGCGTGATCTCAATAAGGGCCAAGTTCCAATTCATCTACTGGAAGCTAGTATTCTGAGTGGTTTAGTAAAACATGAATCCGAACAAGACTTCATCAAGGCAGCCATCAAAGAAAGCTCTCAGAGAATTCTTTCGGCGTATCCCGAACAGTTCGCTTTACTCAATGGCAAAGACGACCTCAACCTGTTGAGCTCTACTCAAAATACCGTTTTGAGAACGAATAAAGACTGGATCGAGATTCGGGCCGATCGAATTCACTTCGAACTCGAAGGGCCCGCACCCGAATATGAATCGATCTCATTCGATCTCGACCCTCAAGGAAGGCTGCTCGGGCTAGATGGAAAACCCGAGAACCCTTTCTTTATTCCTATTCTGCAACGACTCACGCAGACCAGAAAACACGTGCTCATCGATCTTAGATCCGTATTCTTTGTCGATGCCTCACGCTTTAAGGCTTGGATTTGGGACGGCTCATTGGGCGCACCACCCGCTGACGTCTCTCAAATCTCTGCCATGGATTTCGCACTAGCCGCCTCCGAAGGTCCGATCCTTCGTTTTCGTACAGAAGACAGCCCGCAAATCTACGAAATACAATTCAACTCCATCCGTGCATTGAAAAACTAAGCGCTATTTCTGAGTTGATTTGATTGCATTCAGCACTTCTTTAGCGGGAGCATGAGAAGCCGTGAATGGAAGCGAAATCACATAAACAGGACCACCAAAAGTCAGACCGTCAGCAATAGCAATACTTCCAGTCGCCACGTTACCAGCCCCATCAACGGCTAGACCTGCACCTCTGCGCGCCAAGTCTCCATGATGATGCTTCGGTTCAAAAGGAGCATAAAACAACCCTGCAATACTCACAGCGACGCCACTTACAACTTTTACCGGAGCATACAGAACCTTAAGTGATCCTTGCCCAGCTTTCAATAGATTGTCTTCCATCAATTCTTGCCACTTTGCATAAGACGCTTTATCAAGAGTGATGACTCGATCACCTCTGACAACGACGTAAATATCGTCTGCGGTCGTTTCAATGGCATTTAGAATTGCGCTGTCATTATTGATATCGAAACATTCAGTTGCTTTACCACCCGAGCAGTAGTCATTAAAATATTTATCGTAAGAACTGGTACCTTCGAACAACCCTTGATCCCACTTGGGCATATCATTGGCATGAGCGACGAAAGAAAGCCCTGCGCTTAATGCTAAAAATGAGAAAAGAATCTGTTTTTTCACAAAAATCTCCTTAGTTTAAAGTTTATTAACCTCATTCAATCCCCAGCGCTCTAAGAGCTCTATGAATTAAACAAAGTTTAAATATAACGCAATGCGCTAACTTTAAACTTAGATCCCGCTTAGATTTTGTGAAGAACGGATCTAATTTCGAGTCATTTCTTCGATTTTAGAAGTGATTTCAGGGCTCATCGGCTCGATCTTCGATTTGAATCGAGCAACGATATTGCCCTTTTTATCGACCAAAAACTTCTCGAAGTTCCAACTGATTTCGCCCTTCTCAGGTGCATTCTCAGTTAAGAATTTATAGACCGGCTGTTTCTGAGGACCTTTCACCACATCTTTCGAGAAGAGTGGAAAAGTCGTCTTGTACTTCAGTTCGCAAAATTTCTTAATTTCAGTGTTTGAGCCTGGCTCTTGTGAACCAAAGTCATTGCTCGGAAAACCAAGTACGACAAAGCCTTTGTCTTTGTACTTGGTGTACAACTCTTGAAGGCCTTTGTACTGAGGGGTGAAGCCGCACTCAGAGGCTGTATTCACAACCAGTGTGACCTTGCCTGCGTATTTCGAAAGTGGCTCTTTGTGACCATCGATTCCTGGGGCTTCGAGTGTGTAAAAGTTCTGAGTGCTCATGGGACCTCCTTCGGCTTGGCCGACTAAGATTGAAAGGACTAAAACGGGCAGCGTCATTAGAAGTTTCGATAATTTCATGGTGAAGAAGAGTCTCTCAACTCTCGGTCTGTTTCAAGTCCTGATAAAACCGCCCTGGTGCGTGACTCGCCGCACACACTGCAAAAGACGCCTAGCTCGAGAAACCCTCTTTATTCAAGGGACTTAGACTGAATTCCGATACGTCACTGATCAATCATGAAAAAACACGCCTGGTTACTTAAAACACCTCTAATCCTTCTCTTCAGTTTGGCTTTTTACTGGAGCGTTCAGGGAGAGCGTGGAGAGCTAGAAAGTGCGTTGATCAGAGACAACGTGTACCCGGCTCTTGTTTCTTTAAAAGGATGGTTCACCAATTTAAAATTTAATGTTCGTGGGCCTGTTCAACCCAAAAATAAAATTATCATTATCGCGATTGATGAAGCTTCGATCAACAATCCGAAATTTGGAAAGTGGCCTTGGCACCGAGATAAAATATCAGACATCCTTCTCAAAGTTTTTTCTTATGGTGCAAAATCAGTGGGGCTCGATATTGTTTTCTCAGAACAAGATCAAAGAGTGCCTGATGCCGTTCGGCAAGTTCTAACCGAAGTAAAAAAAGAAGAACTCATTCCAACTTTCGAAACTGACAACCAACTCGCCGACATCATTTCAGACAAAGCAGGAATGCGAAAAGAATTTAATCAAGAACTCGTGCTCGGCTGGATGTCAGAAAAAATCTGTAAACCAGCATACATTTCAGATTGCCTGGCCACCAGCATAGAAGATCAGGCGGTAAACCCTTACCCCGAAAACTTTGAACGTTTTAAAGCCTCTCGAATCAACGGACTCGAAAAGTTCGATCCTAAAAAAACACCCATTTCTACAGGCCGTAATATTTTGGCAAATATTCCACTGTTCAGAAATGCAGCACAGCATATGGGAAATTTTGATATCAAGCCAGATCCAGATGCCTATATCAGAAACACTTCGCTCATTACGATTGTCGATGGCAAGCCACACCCTTCTCTTGCTTTAGAGCTCGCTAGACTCAGTTTTCTGAAAAAAGACCGAGACGGAAAAATAATGCACGATGAAGTGACAAAACAATATACTTCAGAGCCTAAAGAGCTGGAAGTAGCGTTCGGAGCTAAAAACTTATTACAAAGTATTTCATTTGCAGGATACAGACCCATTCATACTTCTCCACTCGGAGTCATGGAGATCAACTTTCGCGGTGGATCGCACATGTTTCCGTACATTAGCGCGGGCTATTTAATTGACGAAGACTTTAACTCAAACAATGAAATAAGATTTGACGTTGATTCTTACTTTGACCTTAAGACGCTCTATTCAGAAGCTGAAAAGTATAAAGATAAAAACGGATTCCCTAAAACATCTCTAGACGGCTATCCCGCTTTCACGATTCCAAAAACTTCATTATTTAAAGACGCAATCGTACTCATTGGTGTGACCGCAAAAGGCCTCTACGACATGCGCGCCTTTCCATTCGATCCCAATGTGGCCGGAGTCGAAGGCCACGCCAATATCATCGATAACCTACTGAGTGGTGATGAACTTATTTCTTCAAGCGATAACTCGGGCTGGATCATTTTACTCGCAATGATGACATTGGGAGCGCTAGGTTTTGCACTCTTCATTCAAAAAGTAGATGCGGTGCCGGGGCTGATTACCTTTCTACTCTCAGCAGGTGCCTTTGCCGTTGTTGATCAGAAACTCCTTTTTGAGCGCCTTCAAAACTGGAACACCTCGCTGCTCTATCTTGAATTCGCGAGTCTGTTTTTTGTGACTCTCGCTCTGAAGTATGTGCTTGAAGAGCGAAATAAAAAGTTTATTAAAGGCGCATTTTCGAAATACGTCGCGCCCGCAATTGTCGACTCGATCTTGAAAGATCCATCGAAGCTCACCGTTGGCGGTGAAAAACGTGAGATGACCATCATGTTCTCTGACATTCGCGGGTTCACGACATTCTCTGAAAAAATGGACGCAAAAGCGCTCTCTAACTTCTTGAATGACTACCTAAGCCTCATGACCAACCTCGTGTTCGAACACCAAGGCACACTAGATAAATATATCGGCGACGCAGTCATGGCATTCTGGGGAGCACCGGTTGCACAACCCGGCCATGCGCTCAATGCCTGCAAAGCAACCCTACAGATGATTCAAACATTGAAAGAACACCAGCCCCGCTTCAAATCTCAGTATGACGTCGATGTGCAAATCGGTATTGGCTTGAATTCGGGCACCGTAAGTGTTGGCAACATGGGTTCTGAACGTATTTTCGAATACACCGTCATCGGCGATAGTGTGAATCTGGCTTCACGAACAGAAGGCCTCACAAAAGCCTATGGCGTAACCATTCTTACCACTCGATTCACGCTCGATTGCATTCAGAAATCTGGGGAAACACTCCCCCCCCATCGCGCGCTCGATCTCGTTAAGGTGAAGGGCAAAAATGAAGCGATTGAACTGGTGCAATTACTCGATCGCCCCTTGCCTACAGAGGGGCTCATCTTGTTTGAAGAAGCACGCCGTCTCTACACCCAACAGAAATGGGATGACGCGATTCTGAAATTCAAAACTGCCAATGAAATCTTAAGAAGCCCGCTGGGAGAACCCGACGGACCCTGCCAAGAGTTTGTCGCTCGCTGCGAAGAATTTAGGCAAAACCCTCCAGATGCCGATTGGGATGGTAGCTGGAAAATGACCAGTAAATAAGACAGGCGAAAATAACCTATGGGCGTCTCACCCCTTAAAAAACGAATTGAAACAGAAGAAGCTCCGCCAGCACAAAGCAGTGGCCCTGGCGCAAGAAAACTCAAAAAAGGTGAAATGCTTTTTTCAGAAGGTGAATCTTCTCGCGCTATGTACCTCATCAAAAGTGGCTTGATTCGAATTTATAAGAAAAAAGGATTGTCTAATATTGAGATCGACACCATTCATTCAGACCAAGTTTTAGGTGAGCTCTCTTTTTTAGACGGCGAACCTCGTTCAGCCAGTGGCGAAGCCTTAACCGATTGTGAACTGGTCGAAATCTCAGGCCCCATATTCGCAGATACGCTTTCAAAAATGCCAGAGTGGGTAAAGGTTCTCATCAAAACAGTTGTCGGACGTTTACGCACAGCAAGCAGTAGAATTCGACAACTCGAAATGGCAAGCACGACGCTTGTCTACGGCGATGGCGATGGCAAGCGCAGTTCGCAGTACACTTACTTAGCAAATCACGAAGTTCTTAAAATCTGCTCTGCCCTTCTCTTAGTCGCTGCCCAAAATGGCGAAACAACCTCAAACGGCGTACGCATTCGAGTCGCTCTACTTCAAAGATATGCAAACCAAATCATGGGCGTTCCGATGGCCAAGATCATGTCGATGCTCGAAATCTTAACAGGCGCTGAAATTCTTGTGGTTGAGGCTAACAAAAATGCAACAGAAGTGACGATTTCAGATGTGGATTTTTTAGAGAAAACCATCGCCTGGATGAATGAACAAAACTTACTTGAAGTTAAGAAGAGATCAGAGATTTCTGTTAAATCTTTTTTTCTCATGAGCTTGATCGTAAAGCACATCGATCAATTCAAAACCGATCCAGAAATAGGTATGACACAAGTCAACCTTGCCCAAATCAAAAAACAAGAAGTCACCGCTTCGGGCAAAGAACCTTTTCAGCTTGAAGACCTCGGTGATTTGATCAAAGTGGGTTACTGCAGTGAGCTTAATGCAAAAACGAGTGAATCCATGTACGTCGCATTAAATCGAAATGCGTTTATCTCTGCCTACAAAATGCAACGTGTGATGATTGCCGTTGAATCGGTCAACGAAGAAAAAAGCCGGTAAAATAATTCAAGGCCGAGCATCGTGCTCTAATATTGAAAACTGAAGAGAGTCGACCCACTCACCTCTCACTTTTTTCTCGTGACGAAGGTGTCCCTCTTGCGACATTCCAGCTTTTTGCAACACACGAGCAGAGGCGAGGTTCGCAGGCCGACACGTGGCCCAGATCTTGTGCATCTTCAAAGTCTCAAACCCAAATTGAATCAATCCTTTTGCGGCTTCAGTCGCTAAGCCCTTACCCCAATACGCGGGGTGAATCGTGTACCCCATGTCACCAGATAAGTTCAGCGTACTTTTTATTCGAATACCCGCTGCTCCAATCACCTGCCCTGTATCTCTGAGCGTCACTGCTAATTCAAAAAAAGTGCGTGGATTTTCGCTTCTAAACGCAATGGCCTTACGAATAAACTCGCGCGTATCTTCGACCGAGTTCGGCCCCCACTCCATGTAGCGAACAACCTCGAGATTGGACGCGTACGTCTGCATGGCATCGCAGTCTGACTCTTGAATCTCTCTCAAGATGAGTCGAGGTGTTTCAATTCGAGCGTTTTGCATTCGGTTTTGAATTCAATAGTTCAACAATTTTTCGAATGTCTTGAGCGCGATCTTTTCGCGCTACGAGTATGGAATTTCCACTTTCAACTACAATTAAATCGTCGACCCCTAAAAGAGCGACGGTTTTCGAAGGAGCGTCAACGATATTTCCGGTTGAATCGATAGCAAGGCATTCCCCAGCAGTCACCACACCAGCCTTATGTCGTGCGTGCAGAGCATCAGCCAGGTTTTCAAGAGAAGTCCAGCTTCCTAAATCATCCCACCCGCAATCGAGTTTGAAGGTCACGGCATTTTTAGCTTTTTCCATCACCCCGTAATCGATCGAGGTCGCCGTAAACTTTGGATAAGCCGATTGAATATCGCCACCCGAAGATTCCCACGCTTTTTTCATTTCAGGCATCGCTTGATCAAAAGCAGCGAGAATCACGCCTACACGCCAAATAAACATGCCGCCGTTCCAGAGGTAGCGGCCTGAAGTTAAGAACTCTTTGGCTTTCTCAAGAGAAGGCTTTTCGACAAATGCTTCTAATTTTTGAGCGCCCGCCGCTGCGCTCGAAGCCAGCTTTAAGTATCCATAACCGGTTTCTGGCCGTGTGGGCGCGACACCTAAGGTTACTAAGTCGTCATGCTTTTCAGCCCAATCGATCGTGCTTTGAACCGTTGCACGAAAATCTTCTTCACGAGGAATATAATGATCTGACGGCATCACCAACATGATGGCCTTCGAATCAACTTTTTGAATCTCTCTCGCTGCCCAGTAAATACACGGGGCCGTATTGCGCCCCTGCGGCTCTGCTAAAATACGCACGTCTTTTGAAACCATTTTTCGAATTTCAGGTTCAAGCAGCTCTGTCGTTGCGATCCATCGATTTTTAGTTTCAACAACGCCGTTAAAACGATCCAGTGTTTGAATGATTAAGGGAGGGTTCTCGCCAAACGAGAGAAGCTGCTTCGGGCGTAAAGCCGTACTTTTTGGCCAAAAGCGAGTGCCGCTTCCGCCTGCCATCACGACGAGATGTGCCGAAGCTTTCATTCGATTACTTCACCCGGCCGTAGCCGTCTTCCAGACGCACGACATCGTTTAACTGAGGAGTAGACACTTCGAACACTTCGCAGTCTTCAATCGCAATCATGCGATGTTTTTTTCCGGGTGGAACATGATGAGCTTCTCCAGCCAGAAGAAGAATTTCTTCGAGTTCGCCTTTTTCGTTTTCAAAAACGAAACCCATCTTTCCGGAATACAGAAGAATCGTTTCTTCTTTTTCTTGATGGTACTGAAGAGACAAGCGATGGCCCTTGTTGATATGCAAAATCTTGCCCACATAATCAGGGGTTTTTGCCCAGATCAGTTCGTGTCCCCAAGGTTTCTCAACTCGTTCGATATTCTTTTTGGCCATGAATGTCCTCAGTTTTGAGGCATAGGTACTACAACGAAAGACTCTATCCAATCCTTAATCACGAAGGTCTTACCTGCCTCTTCTGCCTTGGCTTTACTCGAAAATCCGCCTGCATAGATCCGATAAAACTTACCTTTGCCGGGTACTTCTGCTGATTTCATCCATAGGTCGAGACCCTTAGACTTCAGCTCTTTTAATCGAGCTTTTGCCTCTGCCGGAGCCGGATATGAACCGATTTGAAGCGTGTACTGGCCCACAGGTTTTGTGCTCTTAAGCTCTGCAGGTTTATTTTCGGCTTTGGTTTCTGCTTTAGATTTTTCTGGAAGATCCATTTGCCGATGCTTGTCGAGCTTCAGGCCGGTGCGAGTGACTTCTTCTTTCAGTGCCTGCTGCGCAGATTCTTGTGCCGCGCGATCGACTTGGTCTGCTTCTACATCTAGCTCTTGCCGATTCGGAGCCGCATCTTGAACGGAGTTCACTAAAGGAGTTCCGGATTGAAGATCAGCATGAGGCGCTTCAGGCTTTTGAACTTTTTTTCCTACGTGCAAGCCATAGGTAAAACCAAAAACGAGGATCAAGGCGACCAGAATCGCCAGTACGATCATTTCTCTTCGGGAATAAACGAGAAGCCGCGGTTTTTGCTCCATATTTTAGTGATAACGGGTTTCAGCAGGAAGTGCAACGAAGCGTCTGAGTTTCAGACCTTTAGTCTGGTTTTCGACGCGGCGAAGCATAAAACCCGTTAAAAACTGGCCCGGATCTTCCATATGACACCCGCTAGGAGGTCTCAATATGTGGAAAAGCAGATACGGAAACACAGTCAGAAATCAAAACGGGCAAGGTCTTACAGAATACTTAATCTTGGTTTTGCTCATTGCCGTCGTCTCGATTGGTGCAGCCAAATCTTTAGGAACGACGATCAAAACCAAAATCAAAGAAGCTCAAAATCAGATCAACTCTCAGGTCATCTTGAAAGACTCGCAAGACAGCGACAACGACTCTTCGGGTTTCGACATGGGTCGAATCTTCAAGGGCAGTCATTAGTCGAGTTTCTCTTGGGCCTCATTCTATTCGCAGGGGTACTGCTGGCTTCGGCTGGCCTGTGCCTGCACGCTTGGAGACAGTTTCAATGTGCTTATCTAACCTTCGAAGCCACTCATGCCTGGCGAGCAGATTTGAGGAAGCCAAACGCTCCGGGTTTCAGATTCCAAGCCCAACGGTCTGGAATCTGGACTCATGGAGAAGGCCACTGTGGGCCGGGCATTTTGGAAACAGTGGATCTAAAAGAAATAGAACCTGGAACAAAATAGAAGGCTCTATTTCCTTACTCTCTCTACTGGGGCTCATGGCGGCACTAACCCTGGCACTCGGAACGGTTCAATTATTATGGCGGTGGCGGCACCTCATGCAAGAGCAGTTGCGGCTGGATCACTGTGTGGCTCAGACTGCTGCTGATTTAAAAAATCGGCTAACTCAGTTGAAAGCAGCGAATCTGCGCATTCATGCTCTGCGAGCCGCGCTGCTCGCAGCACAAGCCCAGCCCGAAACCATTCCTCCGTTGCGCCTTGCTTTGGGTTTGCAGGTCGCGCTTCAAGATGAAGCTTTAACCGCTTGGAAAGTAAAACAAGTGTTCTGGCTCTTACCGACGAGCTGTAAGGGTCGAAACGATAGCCATACACCACTACCCTCGCTCAATTTTATTCGCCCTCCGGCCGATGGAATAGGTCCACAGGCTTTAACCGGATTTGATCGACTCTCAGCTTTGTTTCGAATTGAAGCTTGGCACTTACCCAGAAAGGCGGTGGCTTTTGTTCATCACTCTATTCAACCATCCAAAACAGGAACCTGGACGGCTTCATGGCGAGCACGGCCAATCCTTAATTGAGGCAGTAATATGGAGCTTCGTATTCTTCCTTTTCGCACTCGCATTCTCGACCCTCTTTCAAACCGGGTTGCACAGTTATCAAAAAGCACTACGCGACTCCGAACAGGCTTTTCATCCGTCTCAAGGTCTCGCGGACTGAGAATTTCGCTTTTAGCAGGCCTTACTCTCATCTTTGCTTTTTTGGCACATGAAGGCAGTAGTCACTCAGCCATTGAAAGGTGGATAAACTCTCACCCTCCTTCAACCGGTCTCATCATCACACTGGTTGAAACAAAAGGGTTTCGCCCACTCACCGACCACAAACAATTGCATGAAATCTTAAAAAACTTCAAAAATCTGAGCGCAAACTCGATTTGGCTCGAATCGACTTTTAAATGCTTGGCTTGGCAGGCAGACATCGAGTCAGATCCACTGGTTTTCTGTCGTGAGGGAAAAGCGGCAGTCGAAAATTCAAATACGACTTGGGCTCAGCTCGGAACGGGCTGGAAAGGGGTGGATCGGCTTGTGAGCGGGTGGGATAAATTGCCTAATCTTCAAGTGATCAATACCCAAACAAAGAGTCGCTTTGAAGGAGACTCAAGGGAAATCAGATTTTAAAGAAAGCCTTGATTAACTATTTAGATCTTGATTGAATCGCGCCCTATGAAACCTCATGCTGAAATTCTGACCGTTGGTTCTCTCGCGTTTGACTCGATTCGCTCACCTGCAGGTGAAGCCGAGCGCATTCTAGGGGGCTCGGGCAATTACTTCTCGCTCGCAGCTTCATTTTTCGCAAAGATTCAACTTGTCGGCATTGTCGGTAATGATTTTCCGTCTGACCACCTCAAACACCTGGGCACACGTGGTATCGACACAGCAGGCGTTCAGATCGTCAAAGACGGAAAAACTTTTCATTGGGCAGGCGAGTACAACGAAAACCTGAATGAAGCGAAAACGCTCTCAACAAGTCTCAATGTTTTTGAGCATTTCAACCCCAAGCTCACGACCGCCCAAAAATCTGTTCCCAATCTTTTCTTGGCTAATATTGATCCGATTCTACAAGAAAGCCTACTCGATCAAGCGACTGATCCGCGATGGGTAGCTTGTGACACGATGAATTTTTGGATCAGTGGCAAGCGTGCCGAACTCGACCGTGTTCTGAAGCGTGTAGATTTACTTTCTATCAATGAAGGCGAAGCTTATTTGCTTTCAAAGAAAAAAACGCTGATTCAAGCCGCACGAGCCATTCAAGCGATGGGCCCACGCGTCGTCGTCATCAAACGAGGTGAATACGGAGCCTCTTTGTTCGTCGATCAAGATATTTTTCTCGCTCCTGCTTACCCGGTGGATCATGTCATCGATCCCACGGGTGCGGGCGATAGTTTTGCGGGTGCTATGATGGGCTATCTTGCCGAAGCGGGGGTCGACCGAAAACTGCTGAAAGAAGATCCGAAAAAGTTTTTTAGCTTAATCAAACGCGCAGTGATTGCCGGTTGTGCAATGGCAAGCTTTACGGTGGAAGACTTCGGACTCGGGCGACTCATGAAAATCACTAAAGACGAAGTCGTTCATCGTCAAAGTCGATTGCTTGAGATGGTTACGCTTTAATAATGGCTTCGATGTCTTCTGGCTTTTTTCCAGCCGCTTCCCACGTCTCTTTCACACATCGCGAGAATTCTTTTTTGAAATTTTCACGGGTAAACTTTTCGGCTTGAGCACGACAGTTTTCAGGTGAGAACACTTGTTTCTTCTGCTCGACTTGTAAGATCGCTTCTTTCAACGCCTCAATAGTCTGAGGTTCAAAAAACACCCCAGTCTTAGCTGTCACGGTATCTAGAATTCCACCTTCACCCAATGCAATCAAAGGAACGCCACTCGCCATCGCTTCAAGAGGCGTAATGCCGAAATCTTCTTTTCCCGGAAAAACCATCGCCTTCGCCCGAGCAAACACGTGCTCTAATTCTTCGTTGGGTAGTGCGCCCAAAAATTCAACCGTCGGCCCGGCAGATTCTCGCAAGCGACGCTCGTCTTGCCCTGAGCCCACCACCTTCAAGGGAAGTTTTAATTCATTGAACGCTTGCACTGCCAAATCCACTCGTTTGTAGGGAGCAAAAGCACCCACCACAACATAATACTCGCGAGGTTCATGGCTCATATGAAAACGAGACAGATTCACAAACGGATGAATGACATGTGAAGACCGACCATAGGCGCGGTGAATTTGTTCTGCGATAAACCGACTATTGGCAATTAACAGATCCACATTATTATTTTGGCTCACGCGACGATCCCAAGCCTGCAGACGACCTCGCACTGCTCGAGCTGCAAGCCGAACGGGCAAGCGTGAACGACCAGGGCCGAAGTAATCATCAAAACGGTCCCACACGTAACGCATTGGTGCATGCACATAGCTGATATGAACCGCATTCGGAGCTTTTTTCACCCCTTTGGCGACACAGTGAGAAGAAGAAATCACCAGATCAAAGCCCGAAAGGTCAAACTCTTCGATGAACTTCGGCATCAGAGGCAGAAAATATCGGTAACGCTCAATGGCGCCTGGAATACTTTGCAAGCGACTGGTGTGAAGCGGATGTGATTTTAGAGAGTCTGAAATTTTATCTGTGTCTGCAACGAGCGTAAAAAGATCGGCGGATGGAAACATCTCGGCAATCGCCTCGAGCACATACTCACCCCCACGCATACCCGTAAGCCAGTCATGAACGAGGGCTACTCGAGCCATGCACAGGCCTCCTAAGAATGCAGATGGGTTTTGAAATACTCTAGGCTAGCTGAAAGCCCCTGCTCAAGATCGACTTTAGGCGACCATCCGAGCAACGTTTTAGCTCGAGTGATATCTGGGCAGCGCTGACGCGGGTCATCCTGTCGTGCGGGCAAGTGTTTAATTTTAGATTTTGAACCTGTGAGCTTCAAAATCACTTCAGCAAAATCTAAAATCGAACGCTCGACTGGGTTTCCGATATTCACCGGATCTTTAATATTACTTTCAAAAAGTCGAACAATGCCGTCTACGAGGTCGGTGACGTAGCAGAAACTTCGTGTCTGCTGACCATCTCCGCATATCGTAAAATCTTCACCCCTCAAGGCTTGCATGCAAAGCTCAGGCACCACTCGCCCATCGTCGGGGCGCATTCGTGGGCCGTAAGTATTAAAAATTCGAACCATTCCGCCATTGAGCGGCTTGTAACTTCGGCCTCTGAATTTACCTAATCCACGAACCGCACTACTCACGAGCGCTTCAGAAAAGCGCTTCGTCTCATCGTAACAAGAGCGTGGCCCGACCGTGTTTACATTTCCGAAATAAGTTTCTTTTTGAGGGTGCTCAAGCGGATCACCATAAATTTCTGATGTTGAAGCAAGCAAGTAACGCGCATCGTACTTCAATGCCGTGTCGACGGTATTAAAAGTTCCGAGTGAATCCACAGCAAGAATTTCAAATGGAATTTTTTCAAAGTCGACCGGAGAAGCAGGGCAAGCAAAATGGAGAAGACCGAAAAGCCCATACTTTTGCAAGAGAGGTAATTCTTTTTCGGGGAGAGGCTGACAGACATCCCATTCCAAAAGATGAAACTGCGAATGCTTCAAAACACTCGAAAGATTTTCTTTTCTGCTGGTGACGAAATTATCGACCGCCGTAACAGCATAACCCTTGGCTAAAAGGGTCTCACAGAGATGAGAACCGATGAAACCCGCTCCGCCTGTGATTAAAATGTGCTTGATTGCGCTCATACCGTAAGTGAACTAGCTTTTATCAGGTCTGAGCTCTGGGGTCTACCGTCGAAACTTTGGGCAAAACCTCAGACTTTTGACTCAAAATCAAGAACCCGCCCAGGGCTGTGGCCCACATCAATTGATGAATAACTTTACCTTCCCAGAAGTTAACTTGCGTGAGGCCATTGACATGAAAAGCCGCCCAGGCTGCAACCAGCCCCCCTGCACCTGGAGCCTTTGTTTTACGTGCAAGGCGAAGCAGGCTGAAAAAAATATACCCACACCAACCCAACCAAGCGGCAAGACCAAACAAACCTGTGCTAGAAGCCATTTCAATAAAATTGTTATGAGCGTGCCCAGCAAAAACTTCTTTTCGATCTGGATACTTCTGTTGGAGGTACGGACCTGAAAGGTCTGAAGCTTTGCGCCATCCCAATCCCGTCAAAGGTCTCATCTTGAAAAAGTCGTAGTTCGCTTCCCATAAATCGTAACGTTCACTGATACCGATATATTGCGACATCTCAATACGCCTACGCACTCCTTCAGACTTCATATAAAGAACTCCCGCAACTAAGGCCACGACCAATACACTCGCTAAAAGTACTTTACGGCTAAAACGCAAGCAAACCCAGACAAGCACACCAAAGGGCAAAGAAACCCAAGCACTCCTCGCAAAAGTCAAGATCAGAGCGATTGCACCGAAAAGAAAAAGAACGCCGTATAAGAAAGAATTTTTTTCCTTTCTCAGTGTCCAAAATCGATCGAGTGAAAAAAAGACAGGAAAAATAAAAACACTGGCCACAGTCAAGTGATGACCCAGAAACAAAGTCACATGAAAGCGATCATGAAGATCGAAAGGAATGAGTTGAGGCCTCGGCCAACCGGTAAAATGCTGAAAAAATCCGACGACACACAATACCGCAGCCGTACATAACCAAATTCGAATGGGGCGCTCACGATCGATTTCATCAAGAGACTTGAGTGCAACCAAACTCAAGAGAGGAAGAAGCAGATACCACGCCTTCATCAGATCTTGAGGCCACTGAACATGAATTGAAACACCGCCGATAGTGACCGGCATAAACGTCGCGCCTAAAAGACTCACCACACAGGCTAAAAACAAAGATCCAGAAAGAATGAGGTAATTTCGAATCCAGGAGGACTGATAAAACCACGCACGCGTCGCATGCGGATCAGGTCGGGCTACAAAAATAGCCGCTACTAAAAATAAAAGACCGATGCTCATTGACGCCATCGAAACCAGAGTCGAAGCGAGGTAAACCGAAAGTAAAATCGAGGCCCAATAAGATCGACTCATGCTGAACGTGTCGCTCCTTTAGCGCGTGCGAATCGGCAGACTGGCAGTAATTCGCATTTTTCACAGATTTCCACACGAAACCGCTTTTGGCAAAGATCGAGAATTCCAAGACGTGCGAGTGCAAAGTCGTACTTTACTGGATCTTTAGGATCGCAGAACTTCAACGCTTCTGTGATCTCAAGCGCCGCTTTCCAGTTGAGACTCTTGCGTGAAGTCAGACCCAGATACTGAGAAATGCGACCCGTATGGGTATCGAGCGGCAGAACAAGCTGATCAGGAGTCAGGGCGGGTGCTGATCCCCAAAGTTTTTTCCACGTGCCGGGATCTAGTTCATCCTCACGCACCATCCACCTCAAAAACATGCACCAGCGCTTACACACGCTTCCATCGTCGGGTGCACTCAATAGATGTGTAAACTGCGGCCCCACACGTCGCGAAAGGCCCAGTTTCGGAATCCAAGCCTTCCAATCTCTAATAAACAGGCTCAGAGCTGAGCTCATGCCTTCCGAAGCATACTGAGCAAAGTGCTGAGCGACGCTGCCATACTGCTTATGGCTCTCTGCAATAAGCGCGAGTAGACCCGCTATGTCTCGACCCGTATGAAACCGATGAATGATCCCCTTAAAAAGATCCGCCTGAGAATGACCCCCTTTTAAATTCCATAAACGAACTAAATGACTCGGACTTTGCCCTGTACTGGTAATGCGCTCTAAAATCGTCTCAACCGTGCGACGAATCTGAATCACATTTCCATATGCAAAAAGAGCCGATAAAAGCCCCACGACTTCTTGGTCCAAGGGGTCTGCATACCGATGCACAAACTCAAGAGGGTCAGAACTCAGCCATTCTTTGCGGTGATAGGTCGCGTACACGCGATCTAAAAAAACTTTCACTCCCTATGACTAACCCATTGCCGGAACAACGAAAAGCTGGCTATTGATGAGGGGATGCGTCTTCTGAACCAGGCCCTGCATGGAATTATTATTTTCAGCCTGATTCTTCCTTTTTCAGCTGCTTACGCTCAAGACCCCCCAGATCCAGAGAGTGAGCTTTTGAACTCTTGTGATCCGTACCCTTATCAACTCGAACAATCCTCACCTGCTGACTCTCAATCCAACCCAGATGAAGCTCGCAGAGATGTTCGCCTAGGTACAAACCCAAACGCACCCTTACTTTTGAAGCCCAAAGTCGTCTCTAAAGGGTATGGCTGCCGTCGGCTTTTTCGATACCGAGGCAAATCTGCCTCAGCTGACTCCTACAATCGTCAAGATGGTGAAAAGCTTCGACCCGTCCTGTCATCAGATCCTCAAGCTTTAAGTGAACTCGATCTTTACCAATCGAACCGTCGTAAGGTACGTATCGGTGCGTATGCGGGTACTCTCGCTGTTTTGCTGGCATTGGGTAGCGTGATCATGGCCAAGCAATTTAACGGAGACACTCGCAATCAGATTCGAACGTATGGTCTTATCGGAGGACTCGGCATTGGCATCGGCGTCGGTATCTTCAGCTTGGCGATTTTACGAACGAACGAAAGCCACCTTCAAAACGCCGTCGATCACTTCAATGCGGGTCATCCAGAAGACAAAGTCATACTGCAATTTAGTACTGGGCTTTTATTTTAGAAAAAAATTCTTAAGGAGGAATTCGATTCACCATGCCTAAACGTCAAGACATCAAAAAGATTCTCTTGATCGGAAGTGGGCCGATCGTTATCGGCCAAGCATGCGAATTTGATTACTCTGGAACACAAGCCCTCAAAGCCTTGAAAGAAGAAGGCTACCAAGTCGTTCTCATCAATTCAAACCCCGCGACGATCATGACGGATCCAGAGCTCGCTGACAAAGTGTACATCGAACCTTTGACCGTCGATTTCATTGAACGCGTCATTGCCATTGAAAAACCCGATGCCCTTCTGCCTACGATGGGTGGGCAAACCGCTCTGAACTTGACGATGGCCTTGCACGAAGCAGGCATTCTGAAAAAACACGGCGTTGAGATTTTAGGCGCTAAGCCCGAAGTCATTCACCGCGCTGAAGATCGCGATGAATTTAAAGCCACGATGGATTCGATTGGTGTGGTCTCGGCTAAAAGCCGTGTTGCAAAAAGTGCATCTGATGCAAAAGCTATTATCAAAGAACTCGGCTTGCCTCTCATCTTGCGCCCTTCTTTCACTCTGGGCGGTGAAGGCGGCGGTATTGCTAAAACAGAAGCAGAGTTCACCGAAAAACTTGAACGCGCTCTGTTTCTCTCACCCACCAAGAATGTACTCGTCGAAGAAAGTTTGATGGGCTGGAAAGAATTCGAACTCGAAGTCATTCGCGATCGACTCGATAATGTCATCATCATTTGTTCGATCGAAAACTTTGATCCGATGGGTGTGCACACCGGCGACAGCATCACGGTTGCCCCCGCGCAAACACTTACAGATGTTGAATACCAAAACCTGCGCGATCAATCGATTCGCATCATTCGCGCCATCGGTGTTGAAACCGGCGGATCAAACATTCAGTTCTCGGTGAACCCAAAAGACGGCAGAATCGTCGTCATTGAGATGAATCCGCGCGTTTCGCGCTCAAGTGCACTGGCCTCTAAAGCGACTGGCTTTCCGATCGCTCGCGTCGCTGCTAAATTAGCCGTAGGCTACACTCTTGATGAACTCATTAACGACATCACCGGCACCACGCCTTGTAGCTTCGAACCGAGTATTGACTACGTTGTCACGAAAATTCCTCGCTTTGACTTCGAAAAATTTAAACCCACAGAGCAAATTCTCAACACACAGATGAAGTCAGTCGGTGAAGTGATGGCCATGGGTCGCACTTTTGAAGAGTCGATGGGCAAAGCGCTCGCAGGCCTTGAAACCAGCATGCCGTGGTTAGCTCCCCTGCCTGATCGAGAAGATAAAAAACCTTATTGGGACTGGATTGACAAAGCTCATCCTAAGCGCCTCTGGGCGATTGGTGACGCCCTGAGACGTGGGGCAAGTGTTGAAGAAATTGCAAAACGATCCTGTATCGATCCATGGTTCTTAGACCGCTTGAGTCTCTACATGGAATGCGAAGTGCGAATCAAATCAGCGTGGCCGCCGACTGCCACCGCTTTGCGTGAAATTAAAGGCCGGGGCTGGACTGACCGAGCCATTGGTGCCGTACTTGGCAAAACAGAAGAAGAAGTGCGAACGGTGCGCGAGAAGCTAGGTGTGTTTGCGAACTTTCAATCGGTAGACACTTGTGCTGCTGAGTTTGAAGCTAAAACTCCTTACCTCTACAGCAGCTATCGCGCGACCGAAGACGAATCACGCATCAGCGAAAAAACAAAAGTCATGGTTCTCGGTGGGGGCCCTAACCGCATCGGACAAGGCATTGAATTCGACTATTGTTGTGTGCATGCAGCGATGGCGCTCCGAGACAGCGGTATCGAAACGATCATGGTGAACTGCAACCCTGAAACTGTAAGCACCGATTTCGATATTTCAGATAAACTCTATTTTGAGCCTTTGACCGCAGAACATGTTTTGAATGTGGCTCGAGTCGAAAAACCTTTGGGCGTGATCGTGCAGTATGGTGGTCAGACCCCGTTGAAGATCGCCAAAGCTCTTGAGCAAGGTGGCCTAAAAGTTCTCGGCACATCCACACAGAGTATCGATCTCGCTGAAGACCGAGAAAAATTCGACGAGCTCATGCAAGACTTAAGGCCTCTGGGTCTTGAAAGCCCGCCTGCCACTATCGCGCACACCAAAAAAGAAGCGATCGAGCGGGCAAATGCCTTGGGCTACCCTGTCCTCATGCGCCCTTCGTATGTTTTGGGCGGCAGAGGCATGCGCATCATTCATAACGAAGCCATGCTGCGCGAGTTTATTGATGAAGCCATTCTCGTTAGTGAGAACCATCCCGTATTGATAGACCGGTTTTTAGATCGAGCCACTGAAGTCGATGTGGATGCAATCTGCGACGGTCGTGAAACCTTTGTGGCTGCCGTGATGGAGCACATTGAAGAAGCGGGCATTCACTCAGGCGACAGTGCCAGCAGCATGCCGGTCTTCACGCTCTCTTCTTCAGTGACCGATCGCATTCGAATGTACACTCGAGAAATTGCCAAGCGCCTCAAAGTCATTGGCTTGATGAATATTCAGTTTGCCGTTCAGAACGATAAAATCTACCTGCTTGAAGTGAACCCACGGGCTTCGCGCACGGTCCCGTTTGTCAGTAAAGCAACAGGTTACCCTCTTGCCAAACTTGCAGTGCAAGTGATCTTAGGAAAAACCCTACATAATTTAGGCGTTAGACAAGATCTTGATCTTAATCTCAAAGGCTACGCGGTTAAAGAATCTGTTTTTCCATTTCATAAATTTCCAGATGTCGACCCGATCTTGGGGCCTGAAATGAAATCCACAGGCGAAGTCATGGGTCGAGGAAAAACATTCGCTGAAGCTTACGGCAAAGCCATGGCTGCTGCGGGCATGCCCCTTCCGCAAAAAGGAAACGTCTTCATGTCGATTCGAGATGAAGATAAATCCGAAGCACTGAAGATTGCTCAAGGATTAAAAGAACTCGGTTTTCAACTGAGTGCTACAAGCGGCACGGCGAAGTTTCTAAACAAGTATGATCTTGGAGTGGCTTCAATAAATAAAGTGCACGAGGGCTCACCTCATTGCGTCGACGCGATTCGAGAGGGACGCTACTCACTGGTACTCAATACAACCTCAGATGAAGCCGCGATCAAAGACAGCTTCTCTATTAGAAGAGCGGTCGTCGAACGCAAAGTGCCCTATAGCACCGTCATCAACTCAGCCCGAGCCATTCTGCAAGCCATTCGTGAAGAACGGAGCGGCCGCAAAGAGGTTTCCGCTCTATGAGATTTTTTGTATGACATTTGTAATGGGTCCAGGAGGCACGTGTTGGAACTGTGCCTCTGTTATTGAGGCCAACAATTATGGCCGGCAGGATACTTGCGAAAAATGTGGGCGCGACACCCATGTTTGCAAAAACTGTATTTTCTATGACCCTGCCTACAATAACCAATGCACCGAGAATCAAGCTGATCGCGTCGTCGACAAAGAAAAAGCCAATTTCTGTGACTACTTCAAACCCAAAAGTGGCCACGGCGGCGGTGCAGCTTCACGCGAGTCAATGAAGTCAGCGGCGGATGCGTTGTTTAAGAAGAAATCATGAGATCTTATTTTATTCTGTTCATTTCATTGTCTATTTCAATGTGCAGCTCTGTTGATGCATTCGCCTTCTATGGCCTCTTCGCCTCAAAATCGAGCGCGCTTCCTCAAAACAAAGCCACGAAAATGGTTTTGGTTCGGCATCATAACAAAACCGTTCTCAGCCTGATGAACGACTTTGAAGGTGATCTGAAAGATTTCGCTCTGATTTTGCCTGTGCCTCAGACCTTTAAAAAAAATAATATTCGAGTCATTGAACCCGAACTTTTTAACCACATCGATGCCTACAGCTCTCCACGCTTCATTGAATACACCGACTCAGACCCTTGTCGTTTTTACGCGATGGGCGGCTCATCCCAAAATCTGAAAACCTTTGGCGTATCGGTTGAAACAAAAACAACGGTGGGTGAGTATGACCTCACACTGCTTTCTGCAAAACAGTCACTCGGCCTAGAGGCCTGGCTCATCAAAAAAGGCTATGCTGTCTCTAAAGACCTGCAATCAGCACTCGAACCCTTTGTTCAAAAAAAGATGAAGTTCCTGGTCGCGAAAGTAAACCTGCAAGAACAAGCAAAAACCGGACTTCAAACCCTTCGCCCCTTGCAAATCACTTTCGAGTCAGAAAAATTTGAATTACCCATCGCAATCCATTCACAAAGCACACAAGACCTTCTTCTCTACATCATCACTGAAAAAGGCAGAGTCGAAACCACGAATGTACCTACTGCTAAAATTCCATCAAACTTTGCACTGCCTGAATCCGTAAAAGACTCTGCTGCTGATTTCTACCCGGCCCTTTTCAAGACAACCGTCGAAAACGAAAAAAAGCCCTCTGTGTTTATGGAATACTTTTGGAACATGGGTACCTGCGATGGCTGCACCGCTGAGCCACTGAGCAGCCAAGAACTCAAGAAACTCGGCGTATCTTGGCTAAAGCCAGAGCTCGCTCACGCTGCACCTCAATCCCAATCTCCGGGTGCACTCCCCGCCGAACCTCAGCATCTGATCTCTGCCTATTTGACGCGGCTTCATCTTCGCTCGTCAGGTGAAGGAATGCCCGAAACTCTAACCTTCCAAGAATCACCCGACGTCCAATACTTTCAAGGGCGCTACACGATTCGTCACACCTGGAAGGGTGAACCTACGGAATGCGAAGGCGCGAAACGCTACCTCGATGGCATCGCGAAACGAAAGAAAACCGAAGTCGAAAACCTGACTCACTTGACCGGTTGGCCCCCTAAATAGGCTCTACTCAAGCCTAATTGAGTGTGCTACTTCTTGGGTCTTCTATGAGTGAAGAAAAATTTCCGATGACCGTTGAAGGTAAGAAGAAGATCGAAGAGGAACTCAAGCACCTCATGAGTGTAGAGCGCCCATCTGTCGTTCAGGCCATTGAGATCGCACGCGGGCACGGCGATCTTTCAGAAAATGCAGACTACTCTGCAGCAAAAGAGCGCCAAAGCTTTATTGAAGGGCGCATTCAAGATCTCAACGGCAAGCTCTCGCGCGCCTTGGTGATTGACCCAAAGACTATCAAGGTCGACAATGTCGTCTTCGGTGCTACTGTTCTCCTTTCTGAAGAAGAGACTGAAAAAGAAATCACTTACAAGATCGTGGGGGTCGATGAGGCCGACGTTAAAGTCGGAAAAGTGGGGATCACCTCACCCATCGCACGGGCCCTGATCGGAAAGCGAGTGGGTGATGAAGTCGTCGTCAACGCCCCGCGAGGCGAAATCCGTTACGAAGTCCTCAAGATCCGCTACGAGTAAGAAAAACCAGGCGTTCGGTCTTGATACACCCGTTCAATTCGTCAAAGGCGTAGGCCCAAAACTCGCCACTACTTTTCGCGAACGCGGCATCGAAACCGTTCGTGATCTGCTCACCTTTTTTCCACGCACGTACGAAGACCGCTCAAAAACTTATACTGTGAGTGAACTCAAAGAAGGAATGGTCGCAACGACTCGAGTTCAAGTGCTGAGCGCGCGCCGAATTCCGGTGAACAACCGGTTTAAGTCTATTCTTGAAGTGCGCTGCTCAGACGATACCGGCACCTTAAGTCTCACCTATTTTTACAGCCCACCAGGAATGGAGAAAAGCTTCACTCCCGGTAAAATCATTTTAGCGACGGGCACGATTAAAATGTACCGTGGTCAACCTCAGATCGTGCATCCAGAAATCACTTCTAAATCAGAAGCGGTTGAAGAAAACGCAAATACAGGTACGGCTGGGGTTGAAGACTACAACACAGGCCGAATTGTTCCGCTCTACACTGAGATCGAAGGCGTCAACACACGCCTGCTTCGAAAAGTTTTGTATGAAGCGGTACAACGCTACACCCCTGAGTTGAAAGAAGACCTTCCTGAAGAAGATGTGCGAGAACTGGGATTCCCAAGATCAGCAGAGGCTATTCGATTTATTCACTTTCCACCGAATGAATCTGAGTTCTCAGTAGATAAACTCGCGAACTTTCGAACCCCTTCGCATTGTCGATTGATTTATGAGGAATTTTTCAAATTTGAATACCTGATTTTGAAACAGCGAATGAATGCCACGATCAACCAAGCTCGCTCTTTTGAGCTTAAAACGCTGAAAAAACACTTGGATTCATTTCTACCTAAACTGCCTTTTAAATTAACGAATGACCAGCAAAAGGCTCTTAAAGAAATCATCGACGACCTTTCTAAGTCTCACCCGATGAATCGCCTCGTACAAGGCGATGTCGGGAGCGGAAAAACAGCCGTTACTCTACTGACTGCCGCAGCTCTTGTGGCTGAAGGCCAACAAGTCACGCTTATGGCTCCCACTGAAATCTTAGCAGAGCAACACATGCGCACCGCCCTGAAACTCATCGGCGCAGAATTTAGAGTTCGCATGTTACTCGGAAAAACCACAGCCTCTGAACGCACAAAGCTCTTTACTGAATTAAAAGAAGGCGTTCCTTGTCTTGTCATTGGTACCCACGCCCTTCTAGAAGACCCCGTTCAATTCAAAAATCTAAGCTTGGTTCTCATCGATGAGCAACACCGTTTTGGTGTTGAGCAACGTCGCATCTTGAGACTGAAAGGAACTTATACTGATCCAGAGACTGGCAAACTCACCGAGCCACACACGCTTGTTTTAACGGCGACGCCCATTCCTCGAACCCTAGCTCTCACTGCTTATGGAGATCTTTCTATTTCAACGATTAAAGAGCTTCCACCCGGCCGAAGTCCGATCACGACTCGAGTCGTTCAAGAATCTGGCCGAGCTCAGGCTTACGAAAAAGTTCGTGATCAACTTCGAAAAGGGCGTCAGGCTTACTTTATTTTTCCGCTCGTGAATGACAGTGAGGCCGAAGGCTTCGAAGAACTTAAATCGGCTGTTGAAGAAGCCGAGCGACTGGCACGAGAAGAGTTCAAAGACTTTAAGGTGGGGCTCCTACACGGAAAACTAAAAGCCGACGAAAAACAAAATGTGATGGACGAATTTAAAGCCGGTCGTACTCATGTGCTGGTCTCTACCACCGTTGTAGAAGTCGGTGTCGATGTACCCAACGCAACCGTCATGGCCATTGAGCATGCTGAGCGCTTTGGCCTCTCACAGCTTCACCAACTTCGTGGACGCGTGGGCCGCGGCACTGAAGCGTCGTTCTGTTTTCTACTCACTGCAAGTCGTATGGCCAGCAAAGAGGGCAGTGAGACCAAAGCCCGACTCGATATTTTAGAAAAGACACAAGACGGCTTCGAAATTGCCGAAGCCGATCTCGAAATTCGAGGTCCTGGGGAGTTTTTAGGAACAAGGCAATCAGGATCTCTGCCTTTTCGTATGGCAAATCTCGTACGCGATAAAGACTGGCTCCTTCAGGCCCGAGATCGCGCCATTAATCTGCTGCAAACCGATGCCGATCTCATGAAATCCGAGCACAAGGCCCTACGTGCTTACTATGAGCGCGAAGGAACTTTGCAACTCGGTCGCCTCAAGGCTTCCTAAACTTTACCCTAACCCGCCCTGAATTAGATTAGTTAACTTATTGAATCCTTTAAGTTTAATCGGTCTAGTTGACAATTGTTAACGCGGTGCATTAACATTTATGTAATCGCTAAGGTTCTCTGGGGGTATTGGATCTTAGTGCCGGGGGGGGAATAAATCTATGTTAGATCCAAATCAGGCGACTGTGCGTCAGCCCAGTCTAGTAGGTCAGTTTATCCGTTCAAAACGTGAAGCTTTAGGACTCTCACAAAGAGCATTAGGGCTTCTCTTTACACCTGCGGTCACCACGCAGTTTATCTCAAACGTGGAAAGAGGCGTAACACCTCTGCCACCGGTGCATATTCCGACGCTTTGCCAAGCACTCAAGGTCCAGAATGCAGAAATTTTGGGAATCCTTGAAAAAGAATATGTAGCGAAATTGTCAGGCCGATTAGGGCACGGATCAGAGGCCGCACACGGTGCAGACTTTAACTCTGCAGCGACGCGAGCTAATTTTATTCCGGTTGCTTCGAAAGACTATGACTTTTGGCAAAAGCTCTACAGCATTTACCAAAACACAGATCCTAATAATCAAAAGGCATTTGAAACGATCTGCGAAAACATGTTCAAGATCTATAAGAAGTCCGCAGAGGGGGCTAGCCATTCGGCCGTTTAGTCGATAACGTGGAGAAATGCAGCTCACCTCACCTTTGAAGCCACGACCTCGAGGAGCTAAAAAACTCTACCGACCAGGCGCACCGAAGACGGATCGGCCGTCTATCAAACACGGCTATTTCAAAAGCTTCGACGGAGTACGCTTGTTCTACAGCGTCGAAGGAACTGGAAAACCTCTCGTGTTCTGTTATGGACTCGTTTGCTCAAGCCTGCACTGGACCTATCAGATTGATTATTTCAGACAATCTCGACAGGCAGTCTGGTTTGATTATCGCGGACATCAAAACTCAGAAGTTCCTGAAGATCTGAATTCTCTAACCATTTCAAATCTAGCAGATGACATGCTCGCCTTGCTCGACGAACTCAAAATTCCTGAGGCCGTTTTCATCGGCCATAGCATGGGCGTTAATATCGTTTTGGAGTTTTACAAAAAACACCCTGAGCGTTTTGCTGGGATGGTTTTAGCAAATGGAACAGCCAAACGCCCTCTTGAAACCCTTTTCGGATTCAATGCAACACAAGCGGCGTTTCAACTTTTAAGCAAAGCTTATAAAAAATCACCGAAGCTCGTTTCGAGCCTCTGGCATCTGCAAAAAAATAACCCAATCTCGCGAATGATCGTTACGCTGGGTGGTTTCAATCCACACCTGACTCCACAAGAAGATATTGAACTTTATGTGAACCAAGTGGCCGATATGGACCCAGGCATTCTGATTCACCTCATTGAGAACTATGACCATTACGATGCAAGCTCATGGCTCCACCAAATTAAAGTTCCGACACTCGTGATCGCCGGAGAAAATGATCACATTGTACCGATCACTGAACAAGAACTCATGCATCAACTCATTCCGAACAGTGAAATTGAAATCATTCGGCACGGCAGTCATTGCCCGCAGATGGATCTTCCAGATCTTGTGAACTTGAGAATTGAGAAGTTTCTAAACGCGATTTCTTATTAATTAGGAACCGCCGGGCATCACGACCCAGTCAATCCAAGGAAACCGCCAGTCGATCCAGTGCTCGGGATCTAAACCCTGCCCCTTCAAAACCCTCTCAAAAGCTTTTGAACAGATTTGCCCATGGCACTTACCCGAACCCACTGGAACTGATGACAGCACCGCCTCAACAGACGAGAGCTGACCCTGTTTCAAGCGATCAACCACCTGCTGGCACGAGATGCCTTCACAGACACACAGAGGTATTTCATCGTCTGTAAAATGCTCTGGCCCAGGCTCTGGAACAAGAATGGCCATGCCCTTACGAATGCGCGTTTGACAAGCGAGCTGCTTGATTCCGTCGACAAAAACGGTGCAGAGCTGACAACTGCCATCAGGACAATACAGCGCATCTTCGGGCCGGTTTTGAGCCATTTCGTACAGCGCTACCGTGATTGGAATATCATCACGGACCAGTCTTTTTTCTCCATTCAGAGTAATAAAAACGCGAGCCTCTTGATCGATCGGCTCATTTTCGTTCTTGAGTTCAACATCTGGCGCTTCCTGCGAGACAACAGGTCGAATCCCTCGACTCTCCCATAACAGATGGGTGGGCACATCAAGTTCAACCCACTGAAAAAGCTCTAGGTCTCGCCCCCCCTCTGTTTCAGGAAACTCAGGAATCTTTGAAACTCTCGCTTGCCCCATGGCATCACCTCGGCGATTCAGCAAAGAAGCAAACTCACCGACCTTCCAAGTGTGTTTGCCTTTCCAACCCAGAGTGAGTTTCGAAAAAGAACGGTCATCTTGCTCGCGAACTAAAACAGGAACCTGACTGGGGCAAACCGCCAAACACGCGCCACAGGCTGTGCAATCCCCCTCAATGAGAAAACGCCTCGACTCTGGCTCGCGACTTCTGACAATTTGAATGGCAGACTCTGGGCACGATTTTTCACAAAGATTGCAAGCGATGTCTTCCACACACTCAATCGATGCAACCGTACTCGTCTTATGTACCGATTGCGGAACCCCTGAAAAGCTGCGAATTCTCTTCAGCGTTTCAGTATTCGACCATTTTCCAGAATACTGGGGTTCGAATGGCTCTTCTAAATGCCGCTCAGAGAACTTTAGCCGCAGTTTAGCTCTCTTTTGTACTCGCTCGAGTTCTTCACGCTTCTCTTTGGGGTCTGCGACGAGCGCTTTAGCTATTCGAACCGCCAAAAGCCTCGCGCGCTCTTCTTCGAGCATGTAACCTTCAACATCATCAGAACGAACGGCTTGGGCTGTCTGTTCGAGTTCAAAAAGCAAAGAACTGGGTGGGTACTCTCTGACTCCTTCGCTTTGCGAAAAGGGGCCCGCAGAAATGAGTTTTGATACTTCGAGTACACGAATGCCTAAAAGGTCTTCTACTCTCAATTCCCAAATTAAGGATGATTTTTGCTTGATGCGATTAATGCGGGCTTCAATAATTTGACCCCCTGACATTTCAAAGAGGCGCCGCTCAACTTCCCATCCGCTGATTCGCTTTCGACTGGTGGTCTGCGGCTCTTCAACACAAAAAACATCGGGAACACCGAGCTGAAGCAACTTCGTACCCATGTGAAGCGCTCGATTACCCGTACCTAAAATGCCCACCATGGGGTTCCAGTCGAGTTGGCCTTCTTTCAAAAGGCGTTCTGCCGTTTCAATCGGAATCACTGCTGAAGACCGCCAACCTGGAAAAGGGTTTGGAAGATGGGAATCGAGCCCCATTTTAACAATAGATTTGGCTTCAATTCGATGAACACGGCGCTGGGTGTCTTCGACGAATAAAACTCCGCCTGAACCCGCAACAGGAATCACACCGCGAACTTGAACTTGAGACCCACCAAAAGCGCCGACCTTTAAGTTGAGGTCAGCACAAAGGGCCGAAACGACTCGAACCCCGACAGAAGGCCAGATGCGTACGCGTGGACTTGCTGCAACCACCACATCGAATTTTCCGTCACGCACGAGAAGACTCATGACACGAGCTCCACAGCGTTTTTTGCATTTTGAATGACTTGCTGAATAGAGCCGTCACAACCACAAACAAGCCACGAAGGCACAGAGGACGGGGTATCTTGTTCGATGCGATGAGTTCCGGGGTATTTCCAATGAAATAAAGCGCGGGGCTTCAGTGATCGAATAGAAAACTTATCCCAATTTAAGAACTGACCACAAAATCGCTCGATCGAGCTGAAGGTTTCTTGAGAAGCCCACGACTCATGCAAGTTGAGACTCTCAAAGCTTTCAATTTTGACTCGAGAGCCCGCTTTCAAGAGTGTAAGTTGATCCCACCCACGGCCTGGTGCGCCTTCAAAATCAGCCCAAACGAGAAAGTCGCCGAGTGCCGCTACCCATGACGGATCAACAGGTTCGCGAGAAACCAGATTCCATTGTTCCCAGAGTTGAATAGAGCCCTCTCCAAGATCCACAGATGAAAGATCAAAATCTTTCCATATTTTTCGAATCCAGGTCGTCATTCGAGGCGTCCAAAACACCATCAAACCACCTGAAATTTCGATATTTTTTAATCCGGATGACTCTGTTGTCGACAGGTAGGCTCTTAATCCTTCTTTTGAAAGCTCTAGGCCTGATACACCACAAACAATCTCAAGGTTTTCTTTTTTCTCTCTTAAAAACTCAAGGAGCCCCACCCTAAAGCGCTTCACATCTACATCACAGACTCTCGGAAGCAAGACGCCTCGAACATCTCTATTCATGACTCCAGAATAGCCCGGAAAGTTTTTACAGACCTGTGGGCCTTCTAAAATCTGAGGATGAATGCCTGCATCACTGGCAACGACATAGAGCTGTTCGATCGCATCAGCGCGTGTCGAATTATCTTCAGGCACCACCCAAAGGCGTGAACGAATACGAACGTGAGGAGCTGAAGAATCTGTTTTTTTTGAAAACGAAACTGAATCCCCTTGTAATGAAAAAACTTCAACGGGGCCCGGAAACTCTGGCCTGAGCAATTCAAGCAAAGGTTCGGCCTGGCTGTTTTTCCAGCGCTCGGGTTTAACTGATTCTTGTTCGAGTGGCCAAAAAGGATCGAGTGGAAGCTCCGAGTCTTCTTGAAAAAAATCCCAATCCGGATTCAAAATCAGAACGGATTTTCCTTGGCGAATCAGACTTTGTGCCGAGATCAGTGGGGCCAAACCCGTCCCCAAAAGGACGTAGTCCCACTTAGCCCTCATCCAGCAATCCCCCCATCACTCGCTTTAAAGCGGTCTGGATCTGCATGCGTTTGTATTCACTGTGAGCGCTTCGGCCTTTATCATTTTCTTCAGCACTTTTTCGATCAGTGATCTGAACCTCAAAAGGGTAGAAAAATCGAACTTCACGCTGTAGGTACTTCGGTTCGATGCGTTCTATCACTCGAGCGACTTCTTCAGGAATCGTTTTTGTTTTAGAAAGCGCTTTGAGTTCTTTAACATCTTCAAAAACTGGATTTTTGAATTTAATCAGTTGTCGGCAAGTAAACTGTAAAGCCTTGTAGTCTTCACTCGTATGCTGGTTTTCATTTTTGGAGTTCTGCGAAGGAGTCGGGACATCTTCCAGCTTCGCTAAAAACTGCTCTTCTTTTAAAGCCCCGCTCTCAAGCAATGGGATCGCTGCGTGCACTTCCGTTTTCAAAGCTTTGAGATCCATTAACGTGTTTCGAGAACGGCTCGGTTTAATGTTCGCAGAAACAATGATCAGGCTGTCTTTCAAGTATTTTACAACACGAAATGCATCGAAACGGCTCTGTGTAACAAAGCGAATACCGACTCGGTCGAAAATATCTTCGGCGACATTTTCAGGCTTGTGCAAGAGTTTAAGCAGAATCGACTCACGTGCTTTTTTGGGTTTGGTCTCAAAACTCACCAAATCTACACGCAAGGGATCAGAGACTGATTCACCCAAATAAAGTTTTCCTTGATCATCTCGATGAATCACTTTGTAAAATCGATCAAAGATTTGCTTCTGAATGTCGACAAAGTAGCTTGCTCGAAGGTCTTTATCGATATGAGCAATCGTATGCATGACTTTTAATAAGCTGCAGGCCCAGTTTCGTAGATAAACGCCTTGTGTATCTTCGACTTGATTAATGTAAGCTAAATTCGACATTAAAAATAAATCGCGCACATCTGAAAGTTCTAAAATTTTTCTCGGAATATCGTGCTTAATACCGTCAGGGTTTTCTGGCTGTAAGAAGTACTTACGCACAAAACTAATCGCTTCGTGAAAGTTCCCAAGAACTTCTGCTTTTTCAATCGGGTTACTTAAATCATACCCGTAACTTTGGGCGAAACGGTCTACATCTTCGAGCGACCTAAGATGCACACCCGATAAGCCTACCTGCGTATCAATAATAGACCTGCCCTGAACGAGCACGTCGAGGTCTTCGGATTGAATCTCGTATTTCTGTCTAATTGTACTAAATGAAAGGCCTGTAGAAGGTTCGCTCTGTCTTGAGTCCATTGCCTAAGAACAATATCGGTCTAAGCTAGGGCTCGCAACATTGAACAAATGCATGATTAACGCGGTGCGTAGTTGGATTTATTCATCTATCTCTAGTACTTTAATGACAATGCCCTTAGCCCAAGCCAAAAAGCAGGGTCGTTTTGACCGCCTGCTTCACGGAATTCTCACTTTCCTGTTTATTTTAGCTTCTGTCCCTCTTCTCGCCCTAAACCCACAGTCAGGAGACGGCCCCGAACTCCTGATTACGGCTACTGCAGGTGGCGTTCTTCATCCTCCTGGGTTTCCGGTTCAAGCCTGGATCAATCGATTAATGATAAGCCTGCCCTTTGGAACTCCATGCCAGCGAATCTCGGTCATTAGCTTGATCGGTTTAGCCGGAGTGCTTTGGCTCATGATGGAAGTCGGAGCGTCGTTAGGTTTTAGTCGCTTCACGCGATGCTTTGCTGCGTTGTTTTTAGTGACCTCTCCCTCTCTTTGGTACTTAGGTGTGCAACCTGAGGTTTTCGGTCTCACGCTCTTTTTCATCACTGCAGTCATCTGGACCTCAACTCGAAACTTTTCCACTCATCGTCTTTCTATACTTTTTGGAATCGCCCTCTCTCAACACCCTTTGACACTGGTCAGTGCCCCTTTTTACATCAACCGAGTTAAAAAATGGAAGCGTTTCATAAAACAGGCCGCACTGACATTCACAGTTCTGTTTATTTTTTACGGCAGTCTACTGTTTCAAAACAAAGGGCAGGTTTGGCCAAATTGGGGAAATCTTCACACACCCTATGATCTCATTCGGCATGTACTCAGATTAGAATACGGCGCTTTTTCACTTTCATCACATCACGGAACCATTGTCTTCAATGCTCTCGGAATCTTACTTTATGAGCTGCTTCATTTTTGGGGCCTCTACTCTCTATTCATTATTCTTTCGTTGTTTCTAATATTTAAGAAAAAAGAAAAAAATTCTCTATTTTTTAAACTCCTTTTCATTCAATGGATACTCGCCCTCTTGTTTCTCGCTCGTTCAGGCGTCACCTTTATCAATGAATACTCTGAATCCGTTCTTCAACGTTTTATCTGCATTGCTCTGCTTCCCTGTGGTTTTATGCTGATGCAAGGAATTGATTTTTCTTTAAAACAGGCTCCCAACCGAAAGATTAAAACGGTTATCGTATTGGCCCTGACACTAGGGTTTCTTGCGGTTTTACCTAACCGCATTCTGCTCGCAAACGCTGCCAAAGACACAACCCTTAAGGTTTTTCACGATGCTGTAAGTTCGCAACTTCCAAGTAAAGGTCTTGTTCTTGCCCGATCAGATGATGAAGGCTTCTTAGGGTTTGGAAGCGCACCGAATCAAGTGCCAGCGCTCTTGCCTGGCCTCATGGGCCTAGACTGGTACCGACTCAACACTCTTCCGAAACTTGTTCCCTTCTTACAGCCTCCAGCGCACTGGCACTTGAAAGCCTTTGGGGCGCTTGAAACTCTCATGTACGAACACCATATTCCGCTCATCTCTACTGACCTCAGGTACTTTGATCCCAAATCAGGAAAAGTTCAAAGAACCGGTCTTTTTTTTATTTGGAGTTCAGACGTTCGGTCTTTTTTTGACTCTCAATCCGCTCAATCTGTCATTCGCCTTTGTCCCTATGTAGCGCAACTTCCAGAGCTACCTCTTCGTGTTCACTGGCTTTCTATTGCTCTCATGAAAGATTTTTCTGATGCCTTTATTGACCTTGCCGTCTACCTGCAAAGAAACACTCAAAACGAGCCCGCGATGATTGCAACACGAATCGCAAACGCTCTAGCCAGCGGGAATCCAAATCACGAAGCTGCGGCAAACTGTAAAATCTTACAAGAGTGGAACGGTTATGCCTCGCCCTAATAAAATAACAGAATGGGCCGCATTGCTTTTTTTCTTTGCACTGACCGCTTTTCTTTTTCATTGGAAGATTTTCGAGAACGACATTTT
>Ga0206960_1030_pt1 | contig 37144 bp, 22 predicted proteins | sample Alteio_BWOrgHeat_29_FD_153255 | JGI IMG/M metagenome (GOLD analysis project Ga0206960, IMG submission 153255) | Enriched cells from forest soil in Barre Woods Harvard Forest LTER site, Petersham, Massachusetts, United States -... | ecosystem: Environmental > Terrestrial > Soil > Temperate forest >... | reverse complement strand
GGGTCGTTCGTGGCGATGACGCCACCGCCGGTCGTGGTGTTGCCGAAACCGGTCAAATCGTAGGCGCTGTTCGGCACAATCACCGATGTGGTCACCGTAAGCTGGCCGGGCGCGCTGGTGGTGACTCCCACGCTATTCGAAGCCGTGATCGTATAATTGCCGTCGTCGGTTGCCTGCGCATTCGTGATGGTCAAGGTGGTGGAAGTTGCGCCGGGAATCGGGGTGCTATCGTTGCTCCACTGGTAGCTGATGGGCTCAGTACCCGCAGCCGCGGCTGTAAATTCCGCTGTGCCACCAATCAACACGACCTGCGATTGAGGTTGCGTGCTGAACACCGGCGCCACGCCGTTCGTGTCGATGGTCAGAACGGCGTTGGAACTGATAGCGGCGCCCGCGGAATTGCTCACGACCGCGGAATAGCTGCCCACGTTTCCCGGGCCGACGTTGGTAATTGTCAGAATCGAATCGTTGGCGTTGGCGATCGGGTTGGTGTTGTTGAAAAACCACTGGTACGTCAGCGGATCAGAGCCGCCAGCAACCACGGTAAAAGAGGCGCTCGCTCCCGGCAAGATGTTGAGTTGGTTCTGTGGTTGCGTGCTGATTGTTGGCGCCACCGGCAAGTTGACGGTCAATTGGGCCACAGCGCTGGTCACCGAGCCAAAGGCGTTCGACACGAGTGCCGAATACCCGCCCGCGTCCGAGGTCTGCGCGTTCGTGATCGTTAGCGTGGAATTGGTTTGGCCGTTCAACACCGAATTGGTGTTGAAGTACCACTGATAAAACAATGGCGCCGAACCGCTGGCCTGGACATTGAACGGGGCATCGTCACCGACGAACACGCTCTGATCCTGCGGATCGAGATCGATGGAAGCCGGAGTGGCGCCCGGGAGAAATTCCACTTCGAAAAGGGACGTGTCAAATGACGAGGCGGAATCGGCAGCGTCGCTGGGACGGATCCCAAACGTATCGAAGGTAAACGTGGTGGGGGCGCTGTCGCTGAAGGAAACCGTCGCGCTGCCAGCGTTGTTGAGACTGCCGCCGGTCATGGTAGCGGCGACGTCCACGCCGTTGGAGGCGTTGCGAGTGAACGTCATGACAAAGGTGTATTGCGTACCGCTGCTGTACCCGGTGTGGCCGCTCTGCGCGCCGTTGACGACTCCATGCCAGCTTCCGCTCGCTGACAAAAACGCCGCACTTGTGGCAGCGTTGCTCCGCACCATCAACTGAAACGGCGTGCTACTACCCAAAGTCGTAGCCATGTTCATGAACATGGCGTAGCCCGCATACGCGGCGCTGCCGGGACTGCCGTCACCGGTCAGGCGCGCTCCGGAAGGACTGTCGACGACTGCGAGACGCAGGCCGCTGGAACTGGTGCTGCCGGCATCTACTCCGGTTGGAATGAACACCCAGGTGATTCTTAATTCATCGCCGGCACCGGCCAGTGTCACCGGGCTGGATTCGGGAGTGAAGTATGTCGTCGCCGAAGAACTGCCCGTGCCGACTGTTGCAACCAAATTAGACGGAGACGCGGTAAGCGATGTACCGGACGAGCCGGTAAAATACCAAGCGGACTCCAGATCACCGTCGTTATCTGAATCAGTGCCGTTCTCCGAATAAACGGGGGCGGCGGGATCGGAGCGCGTGCTATCCTGCCAAGTATCGTGAACCAGAATAGTGGCGTAACCGCGAGACGCAAGACCGACCAAAGCAATAATTAGTAAACCCCTCAACCCGATGTGTTTCATAAGATTTGTTTCCCGATGCGTGCTCACCCGAAGCCGTGCCAAACGGGATACCATTCAGCGCCAATAGTTTACTAAAACGCAACCGGCAAGTCTATGCCAGCGGCATAGCATGGTTGCGAAATGAGCGAATAAGCTCCCCAAGATGTAGCGGTCGGCTGGTTATCCGGCGGCGATCCCTTTGTCAGGGTCCAAGACGAATTCGGTAGTACCGAGACGGGTTATTGGTCGCGGCACCCGTATCGTGATAATTGTTTGTTGTATCTCCGCTGCCGGGAATAGCGATCAGACCGCTGATGTCGGTGAAATTTGTGGCGTAGCCGCCGTTGACGTCCCCGCCGGTCGCTTGCACCGCATTGGTGGGCCCGCCTCCGGTAGCCCAAATGATTACCATGTCGTTGCCCTGCGGCAGGACGCTGAGAATTCGGAACACAGAGGCCGGATTTGTCGGGTTGAGGCCCGCGAGGAACTGGTTGGTGTTGCTCATGCCCTTGCCGAACGGATCAGCACCCGGCGCGGCCTGTGCGCAATTGGTGCAACCAAAGTATTGCGACTGCCAGGAGGTAAACGCGTCGGTAGCCGACCCGCTCACCGTGAGCGTGGCGCCGGCACTATTGGTCGAGCCAACACTATTGCTGACGATGACGGAATAGACGCCCGCGTTGGTCGCCTGCGCGTTCGTGAGAGTAAATACAAAATTCGTCGCGCCCGCGATCGGGCTGTTAGTATTGAAGTACCATTGGTAACTCAAAGGCGCACTGCCACCGGCGATGACGGTGAAGGTGGTCGGGCTGCCTGCCGAAACACTCTGATCTCGAGGGCTCGCGGCGATCACGGGAGCGGTCGGCGCGTAGGACGTAGCCAGCCAGTTGGTCTTGTTCCAGGTCAACACACCGGCTCCTGCGCCTGCAGTCGGGCTGGTGACGATGCCTTGCAACTCGCTCGGATCATCCGCGTTGTAGGTGTACGGCAGCTGGTTCCCGGTCAGGTTCCAGGAGAACGGAATGATCGGGGCCTGGAACGGACCGAGTTGGCTGCCTGGATCCGTGCTGTTGCCGCGCGTGACCACGCCGTTCTTTTGATAGATGTCATCCAGCCCCAGGATTTTGCCAGTGTACGCCGGGTTCGAAGGATCCGTCTGATTATTCCGCAGCGGGGTAAGGGTTTCGAGATACACGGACTTCTCCAGTAAGAGAGCGCCGCTCTCGGTGGAGATAGCACCGTTCATGGGTGGATTGATACTGTAGGTATTGTTCAGGGTATTTTGGTTCGCGGTGCTCATGGCCGCCGCGCGCGCGTTGCGCAGGTTCTTGGCGGCCAATAACACCGTGGCATCCGCATAGACGTTATAATCATGCACATTGCCGGCGCGCAACCGCGGCACGCAACGATCCCACACGTTCATCAACCACAGGTGGTGGAACGTCATGGTGAGCGTTGCGTTGTTCGGGTCCAGATCGTTCTGGCCGGCCAAATGCGTCTTGTCATGACCTTGGATAACCGTAACAATGTCGGTGGTGCTGAACCCGTTGCTGCGAAGGAAATTGTAGAACGCGTACATCGATTTATTGGATTCCAGCGCGTTGATCTGCTGCCAAACCCAACTGTTCATATTGGTGGCCCCATCGTCACCGGTGTATTTGCACCAGGACAGTGTGAACGCCGCGCAGCCGGCCTTGGTATCCACAATGCCGTCGTAGGATTTGGTAAAGGTGCAGTGGTCGATCCAGATGTTGGAGACGGCGCCGCCGTTGCCGATGGTGATGAAATCCCAGTCGTTTTTGTCGTACTGCCCCTTCGTGGCTTCATCCCACTCCCAGTTTTGGTCGAACTTCAAGTTGCGGATGATGAGGTTGTTGCAACCCTTGGGGTTGAAGTTGCAATGCCGGATCGTGGAGCCGTTGGCGGAGAAGATGGTCAGCCCGCCCTTGGGCTTGATGTTCAACAGGCTCATGCCGCTGACCAGGAGCACCGGGTGCAGTTGTGGCGGATTGTGCGCGCTGAAAGGCGTGCTGGCCAGATTCTGCACGGTGGAGCCGATTTCATTCCACCCCAAATTAAGGTCGTTCATGATTTCAATGACCTTCACGGAACCGGCCGTCTTGTTCGCGGACAGAACGGCATTGGCCAAATCGAGTGGAGTGAATACCTGCCGATACGCGGGGTCGTTTGTGGCGATGACGCCGCCACCGGTGGTAGCTCCCCCAAACCCGGTCAGGTTATACGCGCTGTTCGGCACGGGAACGGGCGGCGTCACGGTAAGCTGCGCGCTCACGCTGGTCACGCTACCGACATTATTGGAAGCGGTGACCGAGTAGTTGCCGTCGTCAGAGGTCTGCACGTTCGTCAGGCTCAACGTGGAGGACGTCGCGCCGGAAATAGCCACACTGTCCTTGCTCCATTGGTAGGTAATCGGCGCAGTGCCCGCAGCCAGCGCGTTGAAGCTGACCGTGGTACCCGCCAGCGCGATCTGCGAAGCCGGTTGGCTGATGAACACTGGGGCCACGGGATTGGTATTGACGATCAGGACTGCGTTCGAGCTGGTGATCGAACCGGCAAGATTGCTGACGACAACGGAATAGTTGCCGGCGTCGGTCGGTTGAATATTGGTCAGGGTCAGGGTCGAATCGTTGGCATTGGGTACAGGTGTACTGGTATTGAAATACCACTGGTAGATCAAAGGTTCAGAACCGCCGGCGACCACGGTGAAACTGGCGCTGGCTCCTGGCAGGACGGTCAGCCCCTGTGGTTGTGTGCTGATGGTGGGTGCGGTTGGAACCGTCACGGAAAGATTCGCCACAGCGCTTGTATCCACGCCCGAAGTATTCGACACCACGACGGAATACTCGCCGGAATCCGAGATCTGGCAATTCGTCAGCGTCAACGTGGAAGCCGTCGCGTTGGTCAGGAGCGTGTTGTTGTTGTTGTAATACCATTGGTAGCTCAGCGGCGGAGAGCCGCTGGCGATAACGCTGAACGAGGCGCTTTGGCCGACAAAAACGGCCTGGTCCTGCGGGTCGGTTACGACAGTAGCTGGCGTATTGGCCGGGATGAACTCGACCTTCGCTTCCTGGAACGTGATCGTCGTGGCCGTGGTAGCGGCTGTTTGCGGACGCAGGCCGATTCCATCAAAATTGAAATTGGTGGCACTGCTATCGATCACGGTGGTGATCAAGGTCGCGCCGCTGGCCGTATTCAGCCAGGAGGCGGTGATGGCCATCGTATTGGCGGCGGTTCGTTGCAGTGTAATCTGGAGGATGAAATTCGTGCCGTTGGAAAACCCGGGAAATGCGCTGATATTCCCGGGCCCGGTGCCCAGCGACGTGAAATCGCTGCTCGTACCCAAAAGAGAACTGGATGACAAGTTCGTGCGCTTCCGAACATCCATCGGGGTGGAATTGCTGAAGGTACTCCCCATGTTCTGCAGGAGCGCGTATCCCTGTACGCCGCCTCCCTGGGAGCTGCTGCTGAATCCGTCCGCGGTCACCCGCTTGGGAGAAAGGGTCGAGTCGGCAAAATCGAAAATCCCAAACCGAAAGCCGAGGGAAGAATTCAATGGGGCGATACCGCTGAATGTCAGGTTGAACGTGGCCGTGAGCGCGTCGCCGATACCCAGTGACACCGGGCTGGTGCTGTTGGTCGTATAATACGTGAGCACAAAGTCGGCGCTACCACCCAAGGTCAGCGTCATGGAACCCGGCGTGGCCGTCAGTGCGCTGCCCGTGGACGAAAACCACGCGGACTCCGTCGGCGGATTCTGGACGCTGCGCGAGCCGTCGGCCCAAAAATCGTCAAGATAAACGGTCGCGAAGCCGGGCGAGGCCACGCCCAACAAGGCAGCCAGCATCAATGTGATCTTATGTATCCGTTTCATTTTACGTATTACGTACTTCTCGTGAATCTGTGCAAAGTATTCTACGGGACCAACCGAACCCGATAGAACTGTGACGGTCCATTCGTCGCGCCGCCGGTATCCGTGTAATTGGTTGTCGTGTCCCCGCTGCCCGTGATGATGATCGGGCCGCTGATATCAATAAAGTTCGTGGTATAACCGCCGCTTCCGTCACCAGCCGTAGACTGCACGGCGTTGGTGTGGGAACCCGCGGTTGTCCAGGTGATCAAGATGTCGCTGCCTTGCCGCACCGTAGAAGTGACTCGCAACGCCGACGCACTATTCGTCGGATCCGTACCTGACAAGAATTCCGCCAGGTTGTTCTGGCCGTCCCCGTCGGGATCCGCGCTGGCGGCGGCTTGTGGACAGTTCGTGCATCCGAAGTATTGCAATTGCCAGCACTGGAACGGATCAGTCGTGGCCGTTGCGCTACCGTTCATGGTGTTGGTACAACCCGTGGTCGCATCGATGCCGACCGCGGTGTAGTTACCGGCGTTTGTCTGGTTCCCGAATGAAAGGGCAATGCCCGTCCCTGTGACCGGCGTGCCGGTCGGATTGCCATCCACTTGCAGTTGATAGTTCACACCGGACTGTGAGCCATCCAGTCCCACCGCCACGCCGTTGCTGGCGCAGAACGCCCCGCCGCCGGTGACGTTGAACAGCGCTGGCAATGGGTTGACCGTCAGCGTTGTCGCGCCGGAAGTTGCCGGTGGGCTGCAGGTCCCGCTGACCACGCAGTCAAAGCTCGCACCGGAATCGTTTGTGTCCACTCCCGTTAACACCAAGGGCAACGCGGTGGATTGGCTGACCGTACCGCCGTCGCTGAGCGGTGAACCATTCTTCCGCCACTGATATGTCAAGCCCGCGCCGGTTGCGGTGAGAGTGAATTGCGCGGAACCCTGCGCGCAGGCTGTTTGCGGAGACGGACCCGCCGTGATATTGGGCGCGGCATTGATTGTTACCGGTAGGCTGGAAGCAGAGCCCGGACATCCGTTCGCGTTGGCGGGCGTAACGGTCACATTGCCGCCGGTGGCACCCCAGTTGACCGTGATCGAAATGGTCCCTTGGCCGGCAGTGATGGAAGCCCCGGACGGCACGGCCCAGGTGTACGTCGTCGCCCCGCTGACGCTGGAGATCAAATAGGCCACGCCGGTTTGGCCCGTGCAAACCGCGGACATGCCGGTGATCGAGCCCGCGGCGCCAACATTCGTGACAGTCACAGCGAGGCTGCTGGATCCGCCACTCCCACCGGGGTTCGACGGTGTGACGGAAACATTTCCGGAAACGGCCCCACACCCAAAATTGACCGTGATCGAGGTGGTTCCCTGACCGCTGGCGACCGTGGCCCCGGACGGCACCAGCCATGTATACGTCGTCGCCCCGCTGACGCTGGCGATCGAGTATCCCGCGCCGCTGTCCCCGGCGTTGGCAGACGTCGGCCCGGTGATCGGTCCCGCGGGGCCCACACCTCCCGATGCTGACGCAATCAAACGAACCTGGCCCGCCAGATTGGTATCGACCGCATAGTCAAAGCCCGCATTGGGAGTCGTGCCGATTGCTACGCCGTTGTAGGTCAAAGCGCCGCCATAGGTGAACAGCGTATACGTCGTGTTGGTGAAACCACCGGCATCGATGATGTTGAGCGTGCCGCCCAATGTCAGGTTGCCGCTCACCACGGTCAGGTCGCTGTTGGTGCCCAACTCGTAGCGCAAGGTCGCCCCGCCATTGACGACCAGATTGTTGCTGATCGTCAGCGTGCCGGGACTATTACCGGGCGCCAACGTACCGCTCACGGTCATCGGCCCGCCAATGACGCCACCGCCGCCCACGGTTCCGGCGCTAACGACGGTGACCGCACCCGTACCGGTCCCACTGGCAGTGTTGTTATTCACCAGCAGTGTCCCATTACTCACCGTCGTGCCACCGCTGTAGGTATTCGTGCCCGAAAGCGTAAATGTCCCGCTGCCGATTTTTGTCAACGCGACGATGTGCGGTCCGGGGCCGGTTCCATCGCTCGCCAAGCCAGCAAATGTCGTGTTCGTGTTCAAGCCACCGACGACATAGGTGTCGATGGCCGGGCCCGTTTGATCGCTGCCCTGCAATTGTGATCCTGGACCGCCTGCCAGGGCACCCAGGGCGACGGCGATATTCGCGGCCGAATGATTGTTGACGATCCCGGATGAGCCAGCGTCCAGTGTGGCGTTGCTGTCGCCCCAAATATTGCCGAGTTGGTTGAAACTCAGCGTGCCGCCATTCGTAATGGTCAGTGTCCCGGTAAGCCCTGAGAGGTTTCCCTGCGCAGTTAGCTTGCTGGACGGCAGATTGAGCGTCAATGGGCCGGGGCCGCTGAGTGTGCTATTCAAGACGTTCGCGCCACCACCAAACGTGAGTGTACTCGCGGAAGCAATCGTGATGTTGGTATCGAGGATCTGGATGCTGCTCTGGTTGAATGTCAGGGCGCTACCACCCAGGGTCATCGATCCCGCCGAACCGGTAATGGTGGCCGCCGAACCGAGCGCATTGCTATTGACCACTGCCGCTCGTGCGTTGAAGAAGGCGAATGAGTTCGTGCCCGGAACCGCCAACCCGCTCAACGTTATAAGATTGGTATTGGACGCATTGTTGGTCACCGAAATATCGGCGTTGTACAATGTCCACGTGTTCGTGCTCGTGTTTGGCGCCGTGAGGTTGGAGTTGATAATCTTGATGCCCTTGGCGTCATAAATACAAAAGGTCTTGGTCGGCGCCGTGATGTTTACGTTATACAGCGTGATGTTGGTCATCACCGCTTCCGGCAAGCCCCAGATGATCCCCGCGATGTTTCCGCCAATGGCCGTCGCGGTGAGATTGCTGATCGTGACATTGCGGATGAACGGGGTCGTGCTGGTGGGCGTTTGGAATGCGTCCGTGGCGGGAGTGCTGGGAGGAACATTGATCGTACTGGAAGGCGCTCCGATCGTGTCGTAGTGGTCGTAGAACGTGATCGCGAAATTGATGTTGGACATCACGAGGTCGCGGTACTGGAGATTTTGAATCGTGCCACCTTCGGCCCGGTCCGTCTTGATTTTGATCCCGTACTCGGTGCCGTTCCACGCACAGTTGCTTACGATCAGATTATTGACTCCGGCCTGAGTCGGCTGCCCAATCGACAAACCATGCCCGGTGCCGAACGTGCAGTTCGTGATGGTCATATCCGTGGCGATAGCAGAGCTGCTGCCGATTTGGATATTGTCATCCCCGTCGCTGATGAAACAACCCTGGATCAAAACATTCGTCGAGGCCAGATCGATGCCATCGGTGTTTTGTGAGTTCGATGCCGTGTTGATGCGGATATTCTGAATCGTCAAACCGTTGTTGTTATTGTGCACCATGATGTGGAAGGTGGGGGGGTTCTGCAAAGTCACGCCTTGAATCAGCACCCGTTTACTCCCCGAGTACTGGATAAAGTTCGGGCGGTTCGCGACCGAATTGTTCCCCCCCGGAGTCCCCCACCAATTCGTCGTCGTGCCGGAGATGAATGAAGCGTGGCCGTCGATCGTCCCCGCCCCGCTGATCGCGCTGTCCGTAATCGTGCCGGCGCTCAAGAACGTCGTGGTACCAGGCCAGGAGGCCATGGGGAGCATCGTCAGCGTGGTGTTGGTGTCGATCCAGAGATTGACGTGGCTCTTGAGCGTAATCGGTCCACTTAGATAGTTCGTAAACGAACCGACGGCCAACACCCGCACTGTCCCGCCCGTGGCGCCGGCGACGATATTTGTCGAAATCATGTTGATCGCGGCCTGGATCGCGGCGGCGCTGTTGGAAACACCGTTGCCCAGGGCACCGCCGGCAAACACCATGTTGGTCACGTCGAAGACGAGGTTGCTATTGAAGGTCGGAAGTGGAGGTGTGCCCGCCCGGGAAGAACTGGCGAAGGCCAGTAGCAGGAACACAGCAAAGATGCGCGGCAGTGCGGGCCTATCACCCAACAACCGCCAGCGTCGGCGGTAAAGATTCCGCCCTCGAACGATAACCCGAGTTCCCATCATGGGGACACTGAACTTCAATAAATATTACGTCACTTTCCGTTTATTAGCTTGCAATGTACCAGGCTCGAATGGCCATCCACTATGAAGTGAATGAGCATCCGCGAGTTAGCCTGCGTATTCCTTTTTATGGCGCCAAACGTACGCGATAGTAGCGAGCCGGGATGTTGGTCCCGCCGCCCACATCGGTGTAGTTGGTGGTTGTATCACCACTACCCGTGATGGCAATCGGCCCGCTCAAATCGGTGAAGTTGGTGCTGTATCCACCGTTCCCATCACCCGCCGTCGCCTGCACGACGTTGGTGACACCACCCGCTGTGCTCCACGTTATCACCACGTCATTGCCCGACGGGGCCACGGACGTGATATGCAACCCGGACGCGCTGTTGGTCGGGTTGGTGCCCGCCAGGAATTCCGCCAGATTGTTCTGGCCATCGCCATCTGGATCAGCAGTTGCCGCTGCCGCCGGGTTGGTGGTACTCCCGAAGTACTGGATCTGCCACGCTTGGAATGCCGTGATCACGGTGATCAGGTTGTTCGAGACAAGCGTACTGATGTCGCAAGCATTGCTGGCTATCACCGTTACGGTGTAGGTCCCAGCCGCGTACGAATGCACAACGGTAGCTCCACCGGTCGTGGTAGCGGTGCCGAGGTCGCCGAAATTCCACAGAATCGTGAGCGGCAAGTTCGGCGAAGTCGATGTATCCGTGAACGTCACGGACAGCGGCTCCGTGCCCGAAGTCGGGGTGGCCGTGAAGCTGGCCACCGGTGCCGAGCCGATCACAGTTAGCGTCGCATTACTACTGGTGACACTGCCGGCGATGTTGGAGACGATCACGGAATAGCTTGCCGCATCGGCGCAGCGCGCGTTACTGATGGTCAAGCTCGTACCGGTCGCGGCCGAGATGGTGGCGCCGTTCTTGAGCCACTGATAGGTCGGATCTGGAATCCCCGTGGCGCTCACGTTGAATGTAGCCGTCACGCCCGCCGTCACAGTCACGCTGACCGGATTGGTCAGAATGTTTGGCGCGAGCTGCGGCACCCAGCCACTCAACCAGCAGGTAGCCGATTGCGCACAGGCAAGCCTTGGATCACCGTTGGTAAGGATGGTGCCGTTGTACGATACCGGATTGCCTGTATCCAGATCCGTGTTCCCATATTCCCACCAGCGGATGGTCAGGTTGCTGGTGATATCCGCCACCGTCCAACCAACGACATTGCTGTCGATTTGACAGGAGATAAATGCAGCATTGCCATCATTAAAGCCCAAGGAGCGCGCGAAGGTGGTATTGACCACACCGTTGCTGGCCCTCGTGAGCTGGCAGTTTACGAAGTCCAGACCGTTGCTACCGGCCGTGGTTCGGGGCTGTGTGATCGAGGCGCCGCCGGTGACCGTACGGATTTCGCAGTTAGTGGCGAAGAGATTACCAACGCCCCAGATAAAATCTGTATCACCGGTGATCAAACTCTTGAGGAAATACCCCTGCGAGCTGAAGTCGTTGATCAGGATTGTGTCCTGGAAGCTATCCACTTCGGCATTGAACAGGATGAACCGCCTGGCAGACGTATTGACCATGACCGCCTCAGCCTGCGACCCGCCTTTGGGTGTCATGTTGATCACGGTCATGTTCTCAATCGCATTGTCGTTGGCATTGACCTTAAACGCCATCCGGGACGTCGTCGAGCCGTTGATGGCGTTGTTGTTCGGGTAGCCAACACGTGTCTTTTTGCGGTCCTGACCGCGGAAGGTGAGGTTGTTCTTCAGCCGGGTATCGACAACTTCCGTATAGGTGCCGTTCCGGATATTGATCAACGTGGGCGTCGTGTTGTTGGCGGGCACCGAATCCACTGCGCCCTGCACCGTGGCGAAGTCGTCGCTTTCATTGGTGCTTACGATGAGGTTCAACGGATTTGCCGGGCCAGTGGGTTTGGTAGTGAAGACCCAGCCGTTGGTCCCGGCGATGCCTGCGTAGAAGGCACCGTTCGTGTCCGTGAAGATACCGGCGTCAACGGTTACAAAATACGTTTGGCCCGTGCTGAGGACACCGAGATGCGGGTAGATTGAGACCGTGTTGTTCGTAATGATAATCGGGAACGTGGCGAACGACTCGCCGCCAATGCTGCGCGTCTGGACCAGCCCGAGACCTGTGTCGATCGTATCCACAGGCGTCGCCGGGTTGGTCTCGTTGTAGATTGATACCTTGCCCGCGCCGCTCAGGAGCGGAGTGCGATCAAACGCCATAAACAGTGGTGTGTCGTAGCAGACGCTGGGGGCGCCGCTGGTCGGCGTCAATACAGCGGCCATTGTGGAATTGACCGTCAGTGTCGCATTGCTGCTATCCACCGTACCCGCCGTGTTGCTGACCCTAACTTTATAACTGCCATTGTTGGCCGGCGTAGCGCTGGCAATGCAGTAGGTCGCGTTCGTGGCGTTCAGGATGCTGGAATTGCCGAAGAACCATTGATAGGTCACTGCCGGGATGCCATTGGTCGATACTACCGAGAAGCAGGCGCTCTGCGTATTCGTCACGATCAGGTTTTGCGGCTGCGACGCAATAATTGGGGTGACGATAACGTGCAACGTCATATTGGTACTCGCCGTTCCGGCAACGTTGCTGGCGATCAGGGAGTAGACGAAGCCATCCTGCGAGAACTGCACATTCGTCAGGATTAACGGAATACCAGTCGCGCCGGAAATTGGCGTGAAATTCTGCTCCCAGACGAATGTCGGTGTGGGCGAACCCGCAACGGAAGCGTTGAAAGTCCCGTTATTGCCCTGAATCACCGTGATGTCCGAGACTCCGCTGATACTCGGGGGAACATTGCCATTCGAGACCGTTAGCGCCATGCAGTTGGTCGCCGAGCCCTGGCTGTTGGTGGCAATAATGCAATAATTGCCGCTGTCATTGGTCTGTCCATTCGAAAGAGTCAGCGTCAGCGTCTGGCTGCCGGTAATCGTTGAGCCGTTTCCGGTTGCGCCGTCCGTAATGTTGTTACCGTTGTACTGCCAGTAGACCCCCGGCAAAGGCACACCCGTTACCGTTGCGCTGATAACAGCATTGCTGCCAACAAGGATTACTTGGTTCGTTGGGCCGTTAAGACCCGGCACCACCTCTTGGGGAACAATCTTGATAATGCCTTGTGGGAACTGCGAAAGGTCATAGCGGACGCTGGGGGTCAGCGCCGGCAGGTTGCTGGATGTAAAGCCGCCGAGCAGGGTGCCCGCCGCGAAAATCTTATATACGTCGCCCGCCGCTAGCGACGCGGTGCCGTTGGTAACGACCGTCAGGGTCCCGGCATTCGACAAGACGCCGCTGACGTTGAGGAAGTCATTGCTACCGGTCTGGCTGCTGTCCAGTTTGATGACTGTCGTGGAACCGGAAACAAGCGACAGGTTGTTGGAGAACGTAAGTGTTCCCACCGAGGTGCCGATGCCAAGCGATAGTGTGCCGGTGCCCGTGAATCCAGCGCTGCCGATAATCATGCCATTGCCCTTGACCGTGCTGGCGCTGTTCGTAAGCCCAACCGATACATTCAGCACGCCGCCCGACATGACCAGGGAGTTCACGAGAGAGGCGCCGCTGTTGATCGTCACCACTGTAACATTGGAAACGGTCCCATTGTTACCGACGATAAGTAAATTGGATGATCCGCCGGTGTTGCCGACCGTGAGGGCTTTACCTCCCAGATCCCAGAGAGCGCCGCCTTGAATCGTTGCCGTGTTATTCGATGAATTCGCTGTCGTACCAATGATAGCCGTACCCCTGGTGAACAGCGCGCCGCTTGTATCCAAAAAGAGCGAGTTAAAATTCGCGGGAGACTGGCTGCCCATGGAGAACGTGCTCAAGGCAAGCATCGAACCCGAATTGGAAATTACCAGAGAATTTCCGGCCGAGCCGATTGCGTTGCCGACAGCGATGGTGGTGCTGTTCGACCAAAATGAATTCGCCCCGCTGACCACAACCTTCGAGCCATTCGCACCCGTGCCGTTGGCGATGACCAGATTGCCGGCAGCAACAAAACCATTGGTAAGGTTAACCATCGCCGGTCCATTCCGGCCGACAATCATGCGCGCGTTGCCCGTGGTATTGGTACAGAGCAGCGACCCGCCAGCGATGTAAACAATTGAGGTGCCCTGTTGGCCAAAAACAAATCCCGAGACGCTAGTCCCATTTCCACTTAAACCGGCCAGCGTATTGGTACCGAGATCCAAGGTGAGAATAAGTGTTCCACTACCGGAACCGGCGCCAAAAAATAACGTGCCGGCATTCGAAATAACATCAACTTTGTTTGTCAGCGGAACGTCAAACGTCCCGTTTATCGTGAAGCTTGATGTATCGGTGACCGTACCGGGGCCGCCCACTGGACTCCAGGCATTGGGATCATTGTAAGCGGCGCCCGTCGTATTAGTCCAGGTGAAGCTGGCCGCCTGAACACCCCCCGCGCTGACTAACAGGGCCACGGCTCCCGCCGCGAGGGCTTTCAGGGGATTGTGAGACTTCCGCGCGATCAATCGGAACAGATTCATTGAGGTCATAGGTTTTCCCTTTGCTCTACCTTCTCCCGGTTCCAAAGCCAGACAGCTCACCCAAAGGTTACGCAACCAAACTACTATTTTTGTTTCAACCGCGATCCCTGCCGTGCTTACATCCTCTGTGGCACCCAGCGTGCCAACTCCGCAACCAACATTCCAAACTCTATTGTCGCGCTCGAACCCAGCCGTGCGTATCACACTGGCCGCAGGCGCCCGTCACTGTCATTTATTCATAAATCCTTGCGAGGTCTAATCCAGCTCGTTCACGACGAATTACTGCTGCATGTCGAACCAAAGATTTGGTTTGGTTATGGAGCCGCAGTTTTGGTCGTTCACGACGACCTGCTGCTCCGAGAGAGTTTCCACATGGAAATCCGCAAACAGGCAACTGACCGATGATGCATGCCGATCAATGACACGAACCCTGTCACCGCTCGGTATTTTCTCTATCGCACTCTTCAATCCGCCACAAAGCAGCGTTTCCGACGATCCTTCAATCAGCACCAAAAAACTGGAGGGATCGGATAATGATTTTAGAGAGGTTCCCAGGAAGCCGTTGACGTCTTTTTGCTCCGCTGACCACGACCCGAGCTTAAGGACGTTGGGAGTCGGCATGGAGTAACTATGGACCGATCCAGCTGTCCCATTTACACTCAGGCCTTGATCGATCCAATCCTGAGTCATATGGGACGAGATCGCCGGGCAGATTCTCATCGTACGCATTCGATGTTGTCTGCTTGCATTGTCCGTATTCCCACCGAGATAGGTTACGTACGGGCTGGTATCATCATCGAAATTAGGGGTTCCCGCACCCACACCAATGTTGTAAAGTACGCTGTTCCAATCGTCAGCGTACATCTGGAAGGCCAGCCCCCATTGCTTCTCATTAGCCACGCATCTGGCCAGGTAACCCTTCTGACGCGCCTTATTCAGCGCCGGCAATAGCATCGCCGCAAGGATGCCGATGATTGCGATGACCACCAGCAACTCTATGAGCGTAAACGCACTCTTTTTCATTTGTCTGGACTGCATATTATTAAGTGCCTCCGTATTTCAGATGATAGGACCCACAGCTATGGCCAGTGTCAGCCTCATTTTCCCCGTCGGCTGCAAATCAAACACAATAGCGCGCTGAATGCGAATTTGCACCCATTCCATCGTGTTTGCAAGGCATTTAGGCCCATTTTGCAGGGATTTCACTAGCTTGTTCCCTCAGTGAGCAGATATGCTACTGGGGTTCATCCGCCGCGAACTTCTAAACACGGTGCCCGTGCCTCCAAAGTGATATTTTCATAAACTGCCCGAACCTTGAATAGCAGGTATACCCAATAATCAGTTTGCAGGAAGCATTCGCGGAGTAGCCAAGCGTATTCCGCTCCATTAATACCGAAATGCTCATCAGTAGAGACATAGCATTTAGCAAGCAGAAAGCCGGAGCCGCGCATTTCGTTGGGGAGTATGCAGGATCAAACAGCCCTATCATAACCCTCCTTGATCTCTGCAAACGGTTGCAACGCATGGTTAGCGAGCTGCATTTTCCCTATCTTTCTTTCCCAGAGCCGTGTGAAAAATATCGTGAATTCGTGGGTAGCAGATACCGTCACGCTCAACGCAGGGTCCTTTGGAACGGGACTTGTCGTATGCTTGACCCAAGTCAGGCCCGAAGATCATATCAACATACCGATTACGCAAAACCTCCTTTACCTCATTGAAGAGAAAGCTCTTTTCATGCCCGTTTTCGTATACGAATCCCCAACTTGCGCTTGCCGGGGTTGGGCGTTTTGGCTCATTCCATGGCAACTTATATCAACCGAGGTTGCTGGCAGTTTTTCGATATCGAGGAGCCGGCGCCTAGCACCTTTTGTCACTGAGTGAATACGCTCTTGAAAATCAAGGTCATGAACTTGCAAACCGCGTACGGCAATCGCATAGTACTGGCATAGAAAAAGCAAAAACTCCGGCGGAGTTCTGCTCTGGTATGACGGACGGGAGAATCCTTGCAGGCATGCGAAATGCGTAAGGCAGGCTAGACATCAAAATCAAAGGGCGAGGTCTATGATGAATCAGTTACAAGGAGTCGGGCGAACATTTCATAAAATCCTTCGAGCTTTCACGGCACGAACACTGGCACTAGGGTTGGGCTTAGGACTCATGGCTGGTGCGGCCAACAGCTATGCTCAGACCAGTTTCGTTTGGACGAATACAGCGGCCACCGGCATCTGGCAAGACAACAATGCCTGGCTCATGCTTCCCTGCGACATCGTCTCGTCGAATACTTGTGGCACTGGTAGCGGCAACGGCTTTCCGGGCTTCAACGTGGGTGGAGGCGGTGGAAGCGCCGCGGACGAAGCGATCTTCACCAACGCACAGACGTACTATATCTCTTTCAACTCGACCCTCAACGTCCTTAGCAACATTTTTGACAACCTCTCCAATACCCTTGCCACCGTCACTCTGGACCTCGGCGCCCACGAGTTTGAAGTTAATACACAGTTTACCTGTGGCAACCTGCGGGATAGCACGTCGGTCGTTTACCTTGCCTCTAACACGATTAATGATCAGGGCACCATCGGGTTTTTTATGCCGGGCGGGTCTGGCACTGGCATGACGATTGGTAGGGACGGCCACGGGACGTTGAACTTTACCAACGGCAATGCGAGTGTTGGTGCTGTCAGCGTTGGCGCCGGCCTCAATGGAGTCGGGACTCTTGTTGTCAGCGGCCCGAACACGACGTTTCAGTTTGGCAACGGCTCAGGCGGGTTTGCGGTCGCCAACAACTCGAATTCGTTCGGGAATACCGTGATCATTACCAACGGCGCTACGTTGCGCAATATCGCTAATGGCACGTTCCGATTCGGCAGCGGATCCGGCCAGGGTGGGACCGCCAGCAATATGTTTATCATTGTCGCCGGCGGCAAGCTGATTCTCGGAACCGGCACCATCACCATTGGCAACGGGGCGACTGGCACTTTTCCCGGATCGTTTGATAATACCATGATCATCGGAAGCGGCGGCACCTTCTTCGCCGGCGGCGATAAAGATGGTGCGACGCATACACTCTTTCTCGGCACTTCCAAAGGGACTCCCGCGACGAATAACGTGCTCCGCCTCTTAACCGGGGGCCAGGCCTATAGCATCTCCCAATTGCTCATTACCCCCAGTAACACGCTGGATATGGCGGGCGGACAATATGGCGGCGTTCTTTCCAACTCCGTTCTGAACATCGGAGGGGTCATAACCAATCAGGGCCTGGTGCAGGGCTACGGCACGTTACTGGCCACACTCAATATCGCGAGCAACGCGCAGTTCAGCACCTTCAATTCACTCGGCTCGCTGGTCTTCTCCAACTCCCTGAATATTCTCTCGAATTCGATCATGCAGATCCAGGTCGGCAGCACGATGAACCCCACCAAGGTCACCAGTAACCTGCAAATCCGCGGAAACAGTACGCTGAATATCGTCAACTCGGGCGGACTCGCCAATGGCACCTACACCATCGTGACGAACCTCTGCAATTGCACCAACCAGATCTCGTACGAAGCGTTTGCGAGCGTGACCGGCCCCGCGCCGTTCTCGTATCAAGTCGTCAATACTTCCAACGCGATTAACCTGGTCGTCAGCGGCGGTGGCAGCGGCTTACCGTTCCAGATCACGTCGATCGCGCGTTCGGGCAATGATGTAACCGTCAACTGGAACACGAGTGGCTCAAACGGACAGACCAACTTTGTCCAGGCCAGTTCTGGTTCGGCCAATGGTAGTTACCCCGGCACCTTCGTGGACATTGCCACGAACGTTATCGCCGGATCCACTGCGTCCTTTACGGACATCGGCGGCGCGTCTGCCGGCGCGGACCGGTATTACCGCATTCGGTCGCCGCAATAAAAGTCGCATCGTGATGGGTTGCTGATAGATCCGCTGTCTCCGTACCGTGATTAGACTGGCGGATTGCGGACATCTCGCAGGGCGTCTCGGTAGCAAATAGGACGCCTTTTACTTTTTGTACCAGGTAGAACGGGCGTCGTCGGCCGTCTGTCGGGGGAGATCAACTCCTACCAGTTTCATCGGCCGATGCTCACCAACCTCACTGGCCAACGGCCGTTGCGCTCCCAGAGCTTGGCTCGCAATATCGTGGGGCATCCGCCGTACCGCTTTGCAAACGATTGCTTGTCAGAATCAGGATCTGACCGCGATGTCACAGCCAATTAACTCATTCGTATTGCGACACTTGCCAGATCATTCAACGATGCTTGATGCTACTAAATTGGGCTCAAGACACCCCCCATAAGCCTTGCAAAAGCCATGCAAATTTCATATTCTGGCTAAGTAATTTATCAGCCTAATAGCGAGTTGGCTGTGTAACCGATGGAGAACGTTGTAAGTGATTACAGCGTCTGCGATGTTAAAGGGTAAGCGAGTTAATACACGGGAAAGGGTGAGGAACATGTCTACGCGGAATTCATTTCTAGCAGTCTCATTCACTCATTACAGGGCCGTCGCCCTGGTGATCACAGCCACCTGCGCACTGGCGTTGTCCAGCCGGCCAGTATCGGCCGTCACGGTATTCAGCGACCAGTTCAATGCTGGCAGCACGCTCAATGCGGCGCCGACCGCTCCCACGGCGAGTTCGACCAGTTACGAATTCGGAGTGGGTTCCGCGTCCGGCGCATCCAGCAGCATCAACCCCGGCGACCTTTCGCTCGGTCTGGGAAACACGGCTTCCGTGCTGGGAGAAATCGCGGCCCAATTCGGCGCCGCGCCGGTTACCCTGGCATCTATCGGTGACTTCATCGATCTCCAGATCACGTGGGTGGCCACGAGTAACGTCTTTTCCGGAATTTCAGGCCCATCCACTCAAGTGGCCTTGGGTCTTTATAATTCAGGGGGGAGCGCGCCCCAGCAAGGACAAACACTATTCAATAGTACATCCAGTCCCAATGGGGGAGCCAAGAACTGGGAGGGTTATTTCGGCAATGCGTTCGGGGGATCCAACTCAAAAACTGTCGCTCGTCCGAAACAGACCAGCGCTACCTCTGCGCAGAATCAGGAACTGCTCTTCAACAATGCCAGCGGCTCCCAAGCCTTCAATAGCCCACAGGGCGGCCAGCTAACCAGCGGATCCAAAGCAACAACCATTGCGGAAACCCAAGGCGCGACGAACACGTCGGAGCTCAGGATCACGCTTACAGGAGTAAGCAGCCTCGCGGTCAGCAACATGATGTTCGCCGGTGCCGGTACGGGCGGCACGCTTATCTTCAGCGAGAATGGCACGACGAATACTGCTTCGGACTTCACGTTCGATGGTTTGGCGTTTGGCTGGCGCTCCTCGGCGATTGCGGGTAATGGACCATCGAATACCGTGATTGACGTTCAGTCCATTACGGTGACGACGAACGTTGTTCCCGAGCCTTCCGCCATGATGCTGGTCGAAACCGGTTTCGCTCTGATGCTCAGCTTGATCCGTCGTCGTCGCAGCTAGCCAGAGCCGTTGGACGTTTCAACAAGGGCTTCCCGAATTCGTTCGGGAAGCTTTTGTTTTTTACTGCGCGGCCTCTAAGTGCGCCAGCGCATTGCGTGCCGCGATGTAATCGGGATTGATCCGCAGTGCTTGTTCATAGTGCTGAATCGCCTCTGTGACGCGGCCAAGTCGCACCAGCGCATTCCCAAGATCGAAATGCACCGTGGCCAGATCAGGGCTGATGCGCAGCGCCTGCTCGTAATGCGCGACTGCGTCTTCCAGCTTGCCGGCTTCCTCCAGCGCCACACCGATATTGGCTTGCGCCATGGCGTGATCGGGATTGATCCGCAAGGTGGTTTCCCACTCTTGCACGGCTTCGGAAGTGCGGTTCACACGCACCAACGCGGTCCCCAAATCGTAATGCGCGTCGGCATAATTCGGGTCTGCCTGCAACGCTTGCCGGTAATGCCCGATGGCTTCCTCGAGTTTGCCGGTCCTCTGCAGGGCGACCGCCAAATTGCAATGCGTGTCGGCCATGTTCGGCTTGAGCTGCAGCGCCAGCTCAAACTCCTGTATCGCCTCCTGCGTCTGGCCAACCTTCGCCAGAATAATACCCACATTCCGATACGTCTCGGCGGACGGCGAAACCTCCGCGGCATGTCGCGCGTATGCGAGCGCTTCGGGGATCCGATTCTGGTTCAACAACGCCTGCACCAGCATCTCATTGGCCTGATCGGAATTCGGAAACTGCGCCAGCACTCCCCGCCACAGCGTCTCATCGTCGTACCAGACCGGGATCTGCGCCCGCGTGCGTATTCCGAAGAAGAAAAGTTCGCCTATCAACAAACCAGCCAGCCCGCACCGGCCAATCATCGGGCAACGTCTCCAGATCCACACGCCGGCCCCGCCCGTCAATACCAACAGCGGCACTATGGCCAGGTAGGCATATCGATCCGCCACTCCCTGTCCGCCCGTCGCCGCCAGTCCTGAAACCGGCAAAATAAACAGCGCATACGTCCCCCACCCCGCCGCCAGTGCCGGTGTGCGTCGACCACGCCAAAGACAGAATGCCGTGATCACCACCACGCCGATCAGCGATGTGAGGATGACGGGTTGAAACAGGGTGATCTGCGACGCCCGTGGATAATAGGGCGACAGCTGGTTCGGCCACACCAGCTTCCACGGGTAAAACATGAGACTTTGCAGCGTCAACAGCGCGCGTTGTGACGGACGAAGGGCCTCCAGCGGCACGAGCAGACCGCCAGCACGGGATTCCGTGGCGATCGTCGCCACCGCTGCCACGATGTCGACCACGATAAAGGCGGCGTTCCGCCGTAGCAACCGCCTCCACGTCAGTTCCCCGTCTTGTCGCAACAAAAAGTAATCCACCGCCAGCATTGCGAAAGGCAGCGATACTGCCAGCGGTTTACAGAGCAGCGCCGCGACAAACAGCGCCCACACCATCCACCGCCGCGCGCCAGCAACATACGCCCAGAGACAGCCAACGCCGAACGTCGTGCACAATAACTGCGTCCGCCCTGACATCCACGCGACCGATTCAACCTGCAACGGATGAATTGCGAACACCACTGCGACGCCGACTGCCACTGCCAACCGCTCCTCCGCTTTCAGCGTTGCGATCCTCCCGAGCAACGTCCAGATGAAGCCGAACACCAAGGCCGTGTTGAGCGCATGCACGACCACGCTGGTTGCGTGGTGCCCCCGCGCATTCGTTCCCCAGAGTTGGTAGTCGAGGACATGCGAGAGGCGCGGCAGCGGTTGGTAGTATGGCTCTGTACTTGTAAACGCCCAGCGGATCGCGCCCCAGGTCAGGCCCTGCCAACGCACGGACTGTCGCAGGTATTCGTCGTCGTCCATCCGGGTGAGGAACCCGCCGTTCACGGACGGCCAATGCAGCCAGAGCGCGCCTGAAAAAATTACCAACGCCAATCCGAACAGCAAGGTGCGAGTAACTTTCAGGGGTTTCAACGGCCGGAAAGCCTAACGCAACTCCGCGCTCGTGACCATCCGATACTTGAACTTCCGCGACGGGAGAAGGATTGCACCCCGTCCCTGAAAATGGGAGACTGACCGGATGCTTCACATTCCGCGTCAGTTGGTTATTTCGGCCCTCGCCGTCCCATTGATGTTGATTGCCCAAACCCGGGGTGCTGAACTCGCCGCCACAAATAAGGCAACGGCAGGCGCCACCCTTTCGAGTGAGACTACCCCGAAGACCGTTCTGGCAAGCATGAAGCGGGTCGCCGACTGGCAACTCGCGCACCCGAGCGCGCATCCCGCTACAGACTGGACGCAAGGCGCCTACTACGCGGGCGTGATGGCGCTGGCATCGATCTCCGATGATCCGAAGTATCACGATGCCATGATGGAGATGGGACGGAAAAACGATTGGAAGCCATCCACCAACCTCGTGTACCACGCCGACAATTGCTGCGTCCTCCAGACCTATCTCGAACTTTACCTGCAGCACCACGACCCGCGAATGCTGGAGCCGGCCAAACAGCGTTGCGACCAGATCATGGCGACTCCGCCAAAAAATGAAAATGACCTGGATTTCACCAAGCCCAACGCGCGGGAAAAGTGGGTCTGGTGCGACGCGCTCTTCATGTCGCCCCCCGCATGGGTGCGCCTCTTTGCGGCCACAGGCGATAAAAAGTATCTGGATTTCATGAACGAGCGCTGGTGGCGCACCTCCGAGCACCTTTACGATAAACAAGAACACCTCTATTACCGCGACGATCGTTTCCTGACAAAGCGTGAGGCCAACGGTAAGAAAGTCTTCTGGTCCCGCGGCAACGGCTGGGTGCTGGGCGGACTCGTGCGGGTGTTGCAATACCTGCCGGCTGATTATCCTGACCGACAGCGATACGCCACCCAGTTTAAGGAAATGGCCGCGCGGCTCGTAAAACTCCAGGGCGAGGACGGTCTCTGGCGCGCGAGCCTCCTGGACCCGGCCAGTTTTCCCGCGCCCGAGAGCAGTGGCAGCGGCTTTATTCTGTACGGGCTGGCCTGGGGGGTGAATCAAAACTTGCTGGACCGGACGGACTACGAACCGGCCATCCGCAAAGCCTGGCAAGGTCTCGTGCACTGCGTCGATAGCAACGGTCGGCTCGGATTCGTGCAACCCATCGGGGCCAATCCCGCGACATTGAACGCAACCGATACGGAAGTGTATGGTGTCGGTGCGTTTTTGCTGGCCGGCAGCGAGGTCTACCGCTTCACAGGGACTCCAGGTGGGTCGGCGTCTCCTGGTCAGTAATGCTACGAAAAATCCATTAGCCTTGTTGCCGCAACAACATCAACCTGATAGCGTTAAGACTCTGGAAGGTGACTCCCATGCAAACTAGAAATGTGGCCGATGCGACACACATGACGCGGATGACCACCGCCGAACTGCGCGCCAACTATCTCGTCGAAAATCTGTTTCAACCGGGCACCGTGCAATTGGTTTACACTGATGTAGACCGCGCGATTGTCGGCGGGATTGTCCCCACGACGCAAAAACTCGCGCTCGAAGCCTCGAAGGAATTGGCCGCAACCTACTTCGCTGAGCGACGCGAGATCGGCGTCCTCAACCTTGGCGGCAAGGGCACGATCACCGTCGACGGCAAAGAGTTCGCGCTGGCCAAGCGCTCGTGCCTTTATATTGGGCGCGGGAGCCAGAAGATTGAATTCAGCAGCACAGATGCAAAGGATCCGTCCTGGTTTTATCTTATCAGTTACCCGGCCCACACAACCCATCCCACGCGGCTGGCGGCGGAGGCGGATGCGGAGCCTGTAGAGCTGGGTTCACAACGGGACGCCAACCAACGGACGATCCTCAAATACATTCACACGAAGGGAATCCCGAGTTGCCAGTTGGTGATGGGATTCACCGTCCTCAAGGAAGGCAGCATCTGGAACACGATGCCGCCACACACGCATGCCCGGCGGTCGGAGGTTTACCTCTACATCGATATCGCCGCGGATGCCGCCGTATTTCACTGCATGGGCACGGCGCAGGAAACCCGTCACCTCGTGGTGCACAACGGCGAAGCTGTCCTGTCGCCTCCGTGGTCCATCCACTGCGGCGCGGGAACGCGAAACTACGCATTCGTGTGGGCCATGGGCGGCGAGAACCAGGAATTTACCGACATGGACCAGATCGCCGTGAAGGATTTGCGATGATCCAGGACTCCTTCCGACTCGACGGGCAAACCGCATTGGTGACGGGCTGCCGCCGTGGCATCGGCCTGGCGTTTGCGGAAGCGTTGGCTGCGGCCGGGGCGGACATCATCGGCGTCAGCGCCTCGCTCAAGGACAGCGGTGAAGAAGTCGGGCAGCGTGTTACCGCATTGGGACGCAAATTCTCCGGGTACAGTTGCGACTTTGGCGACCGAAAATCACTCTACGAATTCATCCGCCGGGTTCTCGTCGAGAATGCGCCCATTGATATCCTGGTCAACAACGCCGGCACGATTCGCCGCGCGCCGGCAGCCCAGCATTCCGATGAAGATTGGGACAAGGTAATTGAAGTGAATCTCTCGGCGCAATTCATCCTCGCCCGCGAAGTGGGCAAACCAATGCTCGCGCGCGGACGTGGGAAAATCATTTTCACCGCCTCGTTGTTATCGTTCCAGGGCGGCATCACCATCCCCGGCTACGCCGCAAGCAAGGGTGGAATCGCGCAATTGACCATGGCCTTGTCCAACGAGTGGGCCGGCAAGGGCGTGAACGTCAACGCCATTGCGCCGGGGTACATTGAAACCGACAACACCGCCGCGCTCCAGGCCGATCCCGTGCGGTCGAAAGCGATCCTCGACCGGATTCCCGCTGGACGTTGGGGTCGTCCCGAAGACTTGCAGGGCGCGGTGGTCTTCCTGGCAGCCCGCGCCTCAGACTATGTCAGCGGAACCATCCTCACCGTTGACGGCGGCTGGATGGGACGTTAGACGGATGCACAAAATTCCATAAGCGGAGACGATCATGCCACCTCAAACAAACGCCAGGCCCACCAACTACCGCTGGGTGATTTGCGGGCTGCTGTTCTGGGTCACCACGGCCAATTACATCGATCGCGGCGTCTTCGGTAATCTGGCGCCGGAAATGCCGGACCGTCTTCACGTCAGCAAAGAAGAATGGGACGTGGCGTACTGGAACATGCAGATGGTTTTTAGCGCCGCATACGCGGTCAGCATGCTCCTCATGGGCCGCTTGATGGACGGCCTTGGATTGCGCTGGGGTTTTGTTTTCGCTTGCACATTTTGGGGCCTGGCTTCCATGCTGCATGCCTTCGCCCCGGAAATCGGCAGCTTGTTCGGCAGCGCCATCATCGGCTTTTTCATTTGTCGAATCTTGCTGGGTCTGGGCGAGGGCGGCAACTTTCCCGCCGCCATCAAAACCACGGCCGAATGGTTTCCCAAGCGCGAACGCGCCCTGGCCACAGGCCTTTTCAATTCTGGTTCCAACGTGGGAGGCTTGTTGGTGCCTTTGGCGCTCCCTGTCGTTATTGCCTTTCACATCGGCAGTTTTGCCTTGGGATGGCGAGGCGCGTTTTTCATCACGGCTGCCATTGACCTCTGCTGGATCATCGCCTGGCTGGCGCTTTACCGAAAACCCGACGAACATCCCAAGGTCAATCCGGCGGAACTGGCTCTCATCCAAAGCGATGCCGTCGAACCCACTGCGAAAATTCCCTGGAGCAAGCTTCTTCCCCACAAACAAATGTGGGCCTTCGCCGTCGCCAAATTCATGACCGATTGCTTCTGGTGGTTCTATCTTTTCGGCTCCCCTGATTTCTTCAATAAGAAATTCAACCTGGATCCCGCGGGTCGCAAATACATGATCATGATGATCTACGTGGTCGCTTCGGTGGGCAGTGTCGCGGGCGGCTGGCTGGCGGGAGCCTTTATGAAGCGCGGTTGGACAGTCAACAAAGCCCGCAAGATCACCATGCTCATCTGCTCCGCCTGTGTCCTCCCGGTAGTATATTCGGCAATCACTATGGACAAATGGGTGGCGGCCGCGTTGATCACTCTCGCCGCATCCGCGCACCAAGCGTGGTCGGCGAATGTCTTCAGTCTTGCCGGCGATATGTTTCCCAGGCGCGTGGTCGGTTCCGTAACAGGACTGGGTGGCATGATTGGGGCCCTCGGGGGAATGGCGCTATTCTACATCACGGGCAAGGTGTTGAAATATAACGGCAATTACCTGCCCGTTTTTGTGATGGCGAGCCTGGCTTACGTCCTCGCCCTGCTCATTGTCCATCTACTCGTGCCGAAGTTGGAATCGGCGCAAATCGAGACACCGGTTTAAACGCAAGCAGGACGTCCATTCCCGACAGGACTTCGGGCTCTTGCCGACGAAATGTTTGAACGCGCGGCTAAAGTCGTTCGGGTGCTTGTAGCCCAGCGCGTGAAGATGCTTGGTCGCCGGCGCATTACGACTGGATGGACTTCGGGCTCTTGCCAACGAAATGCTTGAACGCGCGGCTGAAGTCGTTCGGGTGCTTGTAGCCCAGCGCGTAGGCAATTTCCTTCACCGAGAACCGGTTGGTCTCCAACAGTTCTTGCGCCCGCGCCATCTTCATTCGCTGATGATACGTCGCGGGCGACTCCCCGTGATGCGTTTGAAACATCCGGGCCAGCGTCGCGGGAGAAATTTGCAGATATTCGCAGAGGGCACGGACCGGGTTCCGCTCCGCCAGGTTCTGCGCCATCCAGCGAACGGCCAATTCCATCCGGACGGATGGCTCGGGCGGTTGCGTCTTCGGACGGATAAGCCGGGCGACCGTGACATCAATCGCGATGTGCAACTGTTCGATCGCCAGCTTCGTCAGTTCGTCCGGTCGCTCCACCTCCTGACGGCACAACGTGTGGAGCTGCTCCAGCTTGTGCTGCAATCGCGGGTCGATTGTCCACTGTTGATAGGTGCCTGGCGCCGCGGCGCACTCCGTACATCGGGGACCACTGCGCCAGATCCAGACGAGCAGATCACACACGGCATCGGGTTTGTCGGTCCAGCCGCTGGCACAATCGGGATCAATCACGAGGAAGTCGCCCGGATTCAAGACCCTTTCTTCCTGCTCCAGTATCAGGGTTGGGCTGCCCCGGCTGACGAGCACGTAATGCCAGCCCGGATGGCGTGACATGGGGATCGGATTGCGTCCATAAACACGGTGCCCCCAAGCCAGGTAAAGAAGATCCAACTGCGCACTTTCAGCACAGACCCACCGCGGGCGGCCCGGCGGCGGCAAATGTAACGCATTCGGCAGCGTGCTCATGGATTCAGCCATCTAGTCTCCACAATTATGCTCCAAAATACTACCAGAAAGCAGTTGGCGAGGAAAGCACCGCGTTGTAAGATACCGTACGTTGTCGGTGCTCTTCAATTAGCCGCCATTTACGATGAATACAGCATTACCTGTTCCACTGGGTCTCAAGAAGTCATTCGGTTTCGGTGATCGGTTAGGATTGGCAACACCCGGGCATTTCGCAGCCGCCCGTAAATTTGATTTCGCCCCGATTTTTGCGCAGCAATCCATCCGTGAGATGGAACGCACCCGGCGGAAGCCGGAGGATGTGATCCAGGCAGCAACCGAAGCGCTTCGCGAGCTCGGCGCCAATAGCGCGTGGGGCGCGGACGCCGACCATCTGAAATTGCCGGAGCACGTCGATCGCACCGCAGCTGCGGGATTCTGTTTCTTCACGATCGACCCTTCCGCCCATGTCGGTAAAGGTGCGCTGACGCCGGAGTTGGAGGCCTTGTACCTGGGCCGCAAGTTCGAGGTTCCGATGCTGGGAATGCTGCAATTTGACCGCGCTACATTGCAGGGCGCCGCTGTCAAATACGGCGGCTCACTGGAACACGTCGGCGTCATGGGCTGTCACATCGCCAAAGTCATGGACTCGCGCCCGTTTGAGATCGAGGTAAGCGTGGATGAAACGGATGAACCGACCAGCGCGCTGGAACATCTCTTTATCGGACTGGAACTTCGAAGGCACAAAGTCCCCAATGTTGTCAGCGTTGCACCGCGGTTCATCGGAGATTTTGAAAAGGGCATCGACTACAAGGGCGACCTGAAGAAATTTGAGGCTTCCCTGCGCGATCACGTCGCCATCGCAAAGCATTGCGGCCCTTATAAGATCAGCGTTCACAGCGGCTCGGACAAGTTCGCGGCCTACCCCATCGTCGGGCGCGTGTGCGGTGAGTTACTCCACGTCAAAACCGCAGGCACCAGTTATCTCGAGGCCCTGCGCGTCGTGGCGCGGACGGATCCCAAGTTTTTCGCCGAGATTATCGAATTTTGTCGGGGCCGTTTCGCGACGGATCGTCGCAGCTATCATATCTCCACGACCGAGGCGCAGGTCAACGCCTTGCCGAAGTATTCTGGATCGAAAGAAGAGGCCGTATTTCTGGATGAGATACCGGGAAGACAATTGCTCCATGTGACCTTCGGCTCCGTGCTGACCGACGCGTCTTTCAAGCCGCGCATCATGGAAGCCCTGCACAAACACGCGTCACTCCATGAAGAAGTGCTCGACCGCCATTTCACGAAGCACCTCTCGCTGCTAACAAAGGGTTGAGATGATGCCCTCGTTTATCACCGAGGATTTTCTCCTCCAAAGCGAAGTGGCGCGTGAGTTGTACCACGAATACGCCGAGCACGAGCCGATCTTCGATTACCACTGCCATCTGCCGCCCGACCAGCTCGCGGAAAACAAAACGTTCCGCAACCTTTATGAAATCTGGCTGGCCGGCGATCACTACAAATGGCGGGCGATGCGTTCCAACGGTGTCCCGGAGAAATACTGCACGGGCGACGCCAGCGATTGGGACAAATTCCTCGCCTACGCCCGCACCGTTCCCCACACCCTGCGGAACCCGCTGTACCATTGGACGCATGTTGAACTGAAACGGTTTTTCGGCATCCAGAAGCTGTTGAACGAAACTACTGCCAAAGAGATCTGGGACGAAGCAAACGCGAAGCTCGCAACCCTGCCCGTTCACCGCATTCTCGAAACGAACCGTGTCGCTGTGGTTTGCACGACGGATGATCCAACCGATTCACTCGAGCAACACCGTCAGCTCCGCGAGTCTGGCAAGCTTTCCACTTGCGTATACCCGGCGTTTCGTCCCGACAAGGCGCTAGCGATCGATCAGCCCGCTCCTTGGAACAAGTGGATGGACAAGCTCGGTGAGTGTCGCGACCTATCCGGTTTCTTCGCGGCCCTGCAGAAGCGCCTCGATTTTTTCCGCGAGAATGGCTGTCGTTTGTCCGACCATGGATTGAACCTGGCTTACGCGGATGATTGTACCGAAACCACGGCCGCCAAGATTTTCGCCAGCGCTCGCGCCGGCAAGACGGTGACGCCTGCTGAAGCCGATCAATTCCGTAGCGTGGTCATGTTGTGGCTGGGAGAGCAGTATCACGCACGCGGTTGGGTCATGCAACTTCACCTCGGGGCGCTGCGCAATAACAACACCCGCATGATGCGGACCCTCGGCGCGGACACCGGTTTTGACTCGATTGGCGACTGGCCGCAGGCCGCACCCCTGGCCCGCTATCTCGACAAACTCGATCAAAACAACCGGCTCCCGAAGACCATCCTCTACAACGTCAACCCCGGCGACAACTACGCGTTTGCCACCATGCTCGGCAATTTCCAGGACGGCACCGTGCCCGGGAAACTCCAATTCGGCAGCAGCTGGTGGTTCCTCGACCAGAAGGAAGGGATTGAGTGGCAGCTCAACGCGCTCTCCAACCTCGGTCTGCTCAGCCGCTTCGTCGGCATGATCACCGACTCCCGCAGTTTCCTCAGTTACAGCCGGCACGAGTATTTCCGCCGCGTCCTCTGCAATCTCATCGGCCGCGACGTGGTGAACGGCGAACTCCCCCGCGACACCAAACTGCTCGGTGGTCTCGTGCGCGACATCTGTTATCACAACGCCCGGAATTACTTCCCGTTGACCCCCGGTAAGGTCTAAACACCCGGAGCCCTGCGGGGATTGCGTTTGCAAACTGCGGCACGGTTCGTTACGGTTGTCCCCACACAATGATTGGCTCGACTTTCGCCAACTTCACCGTCCTCGAAAAGATCAACCGCGGTGGGATGGCAGACATTTACCTGGTCACGGACAAGCTCGATCAGCGCCTGGTTTTGCGGGTGCTGTTGCCGGAGTTTCGGTTCTCGTGGGGCCGCAAGCGCCAGTTCAAATGGGGCTGCAAGGTCATGCAACACCTCGACCACCCGAACATCGTGCATTACTACGAGCATGGACATTTCCACGGCCTGTGGTATGCGGTCCTCGAATGGGTCGACGGCCCGAACCTGAAGGAAGCGATTCTGCGCAACGACACGAACCTCCGCACCAATCAACTCAAGGTGCTCACCAGCATGGCGTCCGCGCTCGCGCATGTTCATGAGCGCGGCTTCCTCCACCTCGATTTCAAGCCTGAGAACATTCTCGTGCCGAAAACGTACGACACGAAGCTCGTCGATTTTGACCTGGCGATTCCCCGTCCCTCAAAGCCCCGGAAGGCGTCCATCCTTTCCGGCACGCCGCTCTATCTCGCGCCCGAGCAGTTGGCGCGCGAACCGGTCGACGAGCGCGCGGACATCTTCTCGTTTGGCATCACCGCCTACGAAATGCTCACGGGTAAGAAGCCGATCGCCGGCAACACGCAGGATGAGATTCTGAAGAAGTATGTCGACTTCAACGCCCACTTGCGCCCGCCGCGCGCGTTGGTTCCCGACATCCCCCACGCCATCGAGCGGGTAATCCTCAAATGTCTTGAAAAGGAGCCGGCTCGACGCTACCCTGCGATGAGTTTGGTGGTTCGCGACTTGCAGACATGAAACTTTGGCTCAGTTTGGTCGTATTGACATTCTGGCTGGCGGGTTGTGACCGACTTCCGAGTTCGTCAACTCCCTCTCCCGCAGCCGCGCCCGAAAACCATGCCACGAATGTCGTGAACGCCGCACCTACCGTTGCTGCCACCAGCCGACCGCCTGCCCCCGCCGAATCCAACATCGAACAATACCAGCAGGCTCTCACGCTGGAAAATGAAGGGAAACTGGCCGAAGCCCGCGCATTGTTACAGCCCTTGTGTGACGGGGGCGACGCTTCGGACAAGATGCTGGATTTGTTCGGGACGATCAATACGAAGATCCTGTTTACACCCGCGTCCGCCCCCGAGAAAACCAACTACACCATCGTCGCGGGTGATTCCCTTGGCAGACTGGCGCGGCGATTCGAGACGACGATCGATTTGATCAAGAAATCCAATGATCTCGTTGCCGACACGATCCGGGTCGGCGACCGACTGCGCATCTACCAGGGTCACTTCGCGGTCACGGTCAGCAAGGCGGCAAACGAACTGCGACTGACTGACAACGGCAAACTCTTCAAGCGCTACCATGTCGGCACCGGCCAGTACAGCAAGACGCCGGTGGGTGATTTCAAGGTGACCACCCGGCTGGTGAACCCGCCCTGGTGGCGCGCCGACGGAAAAACCATTCCCTTCGGCGATCCGGAAAACATTCTCGGCACTCATTGGCTCGGGCTGAACGTCCCCGGCTATGGCATCCACGGCACGTGGGACACCAATTCCATCGGCAAGCAGGCGACGGCGGGCTGCATTCGCCTGCTGAACGATGACATCGCGGAGCTGTACACAATTTTGCCGGTGGGCAGCCCGGTCGGCATTCACGACTGATTTCAAGAGAGGCCCTCATGAAAATCTATACGTTGGAATTTGAGAAACCCATTACCGAGCTGGAGCAAACGCTCGAAGCTCTCCGCAAACAGGCGGACGAGCAAAAAATCGATCTCTCCGCCCAGATTCAGTCCATCGAGGAAAAACTGGAAGCGACAAAAAAGGAGATTTTCACCAACCTTACTCCCTGGCAGCGGATCCAGCTCGCGCGTCATCCGAAACGCCCCTACATGCTGGATTATTTGCAGCGCATCGCCACGGAGTTCATCGAGTTGCACGGCGACCGCCGCTTTGCTGACGATCATGCAATCGTTGGTGGCCTAGCGACCATCGGCGAGCGCCGCGTGATGGTTATCGGACAACAGAAAGGCCGCGATACCAAGGAAAACTTGATGCGCAATTTTGGCAGCCCGCACCCTGAGGGCTACCGCAAGGCGTTGCGCCTGATGCAGCTCGCTGAGAAATTCGAAATCCCCGTGATCTGCTTTATCGACACACCGGGCGCCTACCCCGGCGTCGGCGCGGAGGAACGCCATATTGCCGAGGCAATTGCGGTCAACCTGCGCGAAATGATGGTGCTGAAGACGCCGTCGATCGCCGTGATCATTGGCGAAGGTGGTTCGGGTGGCGCGCTCGGCATCGGCGTGTGCGATCGCGTGCTGATTCTCGAAAACGCTTATTATTCCGTGATCTCACCCGAGGGTTGCGCCGCGATCCTGTGGAAGGACCGGGCCAACGCCGCGCAGGCTGCCGCCGCGCTCAAGATCACCGCGAAAGATTTGCTGGAACTTGATGTCGTGGACGAGGTCATCCCTGAACCGCTCGGCGGCGCCCATCGGGATTATGACGAAACCGCGACCACACTCAAGAAGTCGATCCTCAAGAATCTCGACAAGCTATGGGACGTAAAGATGTCCGACTTGCTGGAGACCCGGTACAAAAAATACCGCAAGATGGGGGTCTTCACGCGCGCGGAACCCAAGAAGCGTGGACGCGCCAAGAAGGCAGTGGTGGCGACCTCCCCGGCGCCGAGCGCAACCTGAAGCAGCTTGCGCTTCCCTGGGAGCCAGCTATTTTCTGCTTCCCAAATCGATTCGGTCTGTGCTAAAGCAGTGCTCGTCGGTGCGGGTGAGTTCTCAACAACTAGCGTTCACCAAACGGCAGGGGCAAAAATGAAACGATGGCTGTGTGCGGTAGGACTGGCATTATCTCTAGGTTGTGCGACGGCGGTCGTTCGCCCTTACGTCGGCGACCAACAAGCTTGGCCCACGGCCAGCGGCGGCATCGTGAATACCAAGTACGCCCTGCCCGTCTTCACCTCCCTCCCGCCGTCCTCCTATGACGTGCTGGCGGAGCTGCGAATCAGCAGTCCATTCTACGCGCAACCGGAAGAGGGCCACATGGCCCGCATTGTGAAGAAGGCACAGGAAATCGGGGCGGATGCCGTCGTGTTTGTTCAAGGCAAGATTTTCTTCAGCACGAACTACGGCCCTCGCAATGGCGGCGCTTCCGAGGACACGGGCGACCAGAAACAGCCAACCTTGACCACGGTCAACACTTTCAATCCCGAATCGTTCCAGCCGGAAGTTACCATCCTCGCCATTCGCTGGACCGGCCCGCCGCCAGCCGGATTGCCTTATCATCCCGGCGCTACCGTCATCCAATCAAAACCAGCGAACGCACCAACACCGGAGCCCGCGGCGATTGCTCCAGCGGCGACGACAACAAATGCCCCCGAGAAGGTAGAGGAGCCGCCGAAGGTGGAAGAGCCGAGTACCAACGCTGCGCCGGTCGCTCCCACGACAAATTTCGAGCCGGGGAATTCCTCCAACCAGTAGCGCCGAAAGTGTCGCGGACTTCAGCCCGCGTCTTCCACATCCAGCTTGATGTGCAGGTCACGTAGTTGCTTCGGCTCAACTTCGCTCGGTGAGTTTGTCATCAAATCCACCGCCTTGGCCGTCTTCGGGAAGGCAATCACGTCGCGGATGTTCGCCGTGCCGCAGAGGATCGCGCACAAACGGTCGAAGCCCAGCGCGATGCCGCCGTGCGGCGGCGCGCCGTACCGAAAGGCTTGCAACATATAACCGAAACGCGATTGCGCAACCTCCGGCGGAATCTGCAGCACTTGCTCGAAGATCTTCTTCTGCAATTCCGGCTGATGAATACGAATGGAGCCGCCGCCGAGTTCCACGCCGTTTAGCACGATGTCATAGTGCTGCCCGCGGACCTTTGTCGGCTCGCTGTCGAGCAGGGGCACGTCCTCGACCACGGGCGAGGTGAACGGATGATGCGTGGCCACGTGCCGTTTTGATTCGGGGTTATACGAAATCAACGGGAAATCGATCACCCAAAGGAAGTTCCATTGGTCCTCGGGCACCTTGAGCTTTCCCTCTTTCTTGAGGATCTCGGCGACTACGAGACGCAACCGCCCAAGCACCTCCCAAACGGCTTCGCGCTTGTCCGCCCCGAAGAGAATCAGGTCGCCCTCCTCGATCTTCAGTTTTTCGGTCAACGCCTTCTTCTCTGCGTCGCTGAAAAACTTCACGATCGGCGATTTCCATTCGCCGCCTTCGACCTTGATGAACGCGAGCCCTTTCGCCCCGAAGCTCTTCGCGGTTTCCGTCAGTGATTCGATCTGCCCCTGCGTCGCGCTGGCCAAGCCTTTCGCGTTGATCGCTTTCACGACGCCGCCAGAATCCACCGCGCCGCGAAATACCTTGAACTGGCTTTGCGCAAAATCCTTGGTGAAATCGACCAACTCCAGCCCGAAGCGCGTGTCGGGCTTGTCGCTGCCAAACCGTTCCATCGCTTCCAGGAACTGCATTCGCGGAAACGGCGTCGGGATTTTCTCTCCCCGCGCCGCGAGCCAGACGGCGGCGAGCAATCCTTCGATCAACGCGTACATGTCCTCGCGCGTGATGAAACTCATTTCGAGGTCGATCTGCGAGAATTCCGGTTGCCGGTCCGCGCGCAGGTCCTCATCCCGAAAACATTTCGCGATCTGAAAATAACGGTCCACCCCCGCCACCATCAACATTTGCTTGAACTGCTGCGGTGACTGCGGCAGCGCATAAAACCTGCCCGGGTTCACCCGCGACGGTACCAAGTACTCGCGTGCGCCTTCCGGCGTACTCTTGAAAAGAACCGGTGTTTCCACTTCGAGGAAGCCGTTCGAGTCGAAATAGTCGCGCGCGGCCTTCGCGACGCGATGGCGTAGCACCAGGTTTTTCGCCATGCTGGGGCGCCGCAGGTCGAGGTAGCGGTATTGCAGGCGTAATTCCTCATTCGCCTGTGAGCCACCCGTCTCGTCAATTTGGAAGGGGGGCGTCTCACTCGCGTTGAGGATTTCCAGATGGTCCACCAGCAGCTCGACTTCGCCGGTCGGCAGTTTCAAGTTTTGCGTGCCTTCCGGGCGATTGCGGACCTTCCCTTCCACGCCGACCACGAACTCACTCCGCAAACTCTGCGCGAGCTCCCAGGACGGCTTGTTATGCTGGGGATCGAACACTACCTGGGTGTTACCCTCGCGGTCGCGCAATTCGATGAACACGATTCCGCCCAAATCACGGCGCGCGTGGACCCATCCCATGAGGGTGGCTTTCTGTCCCACCTGCGCCGCGCGCAGTCCACCGCAATGCTGTGTCCGTTTCATAGAAAAGTCCCTTCACCACAAACTGCCAAAACTTACGCCGTCTTCTTGAGCTTCGCAGCCACGTTGGCTGCCGCCAGGCGCTCTTCCGTTCCCGCCGACAAATTTTTCAACTTCACTTCACCCGTGCTCCATTCATCAGGACCAACCGTCAAGGCGAAGCGCGCTCCCGCTGCGACAGCCACTTCAAATTGTTTGCCGACCCTCGTCGGTGCGAGCGCGTAGTCTACCGCAATTCCCGCCTCGCGCAATCCGTGAATTAGCTTCAATGCCTCCGGGCGCAACGTCTCGTCGGCGATCACCACGTAACAGTCCAGTTCGCCACCCAACTTCGGCAGCAGTCCGCGGTCTTTCAGCAGTTCGCCCAGAACAACATCACCCATCCCGAAACCAAGCGCGGGCAAATCGACGCCACTTACCTGCTTCAGCAAGTTGTCGTATCGACCACCACCGGCAATTGCGCGAAGTTCGCCCTTGGAGTCATGGATTTCCCAGACAATCCCGGTGTAATACGCCAACCCGCGTACGATCTTGAAGTCGATTTTGCAGAACGCGGCCAGGGCTCCCAGTTTTCCCAGCACCTGCTGCAACTCCGGCGCTTCCGCCGTGACCTTCCCTTCGGCGATACCCAGAATCTCCTCAACCTTTTCGGCTGACAATCCCGCCGCCGCCAGTTTTTCGCGGGTCTTCTCCGCCGGCTCACGCTCCAGCTTGTCGATGGCCTGAAACGCGGCATACTGCTTGTCTTCGGCGATGCCAGCAGCTGTCAGGTATCGTTGCCATACACGTCGGTCGGAGACGCGGACGACGAAATCCTTCTCCGTTAGCCCGAAGCCGCGGAGTGTATCGATCGCCAAGGCAATCAGTTCAGCATCGGCGCTCACATCGGTCTCCGCAATGATGTCGGCATTGAACTGAAAGTGCTCGCGCAGGCGCCCACGCTGCTGCTTCTCGTAGCGAAACAGTTGCGGGATGCCGAACCACTTGATCGGCTTCTTGTAGTCGCGGTGATGCGCGCCGACCATGCGGGCCAAGGTGGGCGTCATCTCGGGCCGCAATGCCACGGCGCGGTCGCCTTTGTCCACAAAGTTGAAAAGTTGGCCGACGATCTCGTCGCCGGATTTTTGCGTGTAAAGTTCGAGCGGTTCCAGCGGCGGGCCGTCGTACTCACGGAAACCATAACGCCGCGCGACATCGCGCCACTTGCCGAAGATGTAGCGACGCACAGCGAGTGCTTCAGGATAAAAGTCGCGGAAGCCGGGTAACGGGTTCATTGGATTCGCTCAAAAGTTATCAGGCGCGAAGCCCAGCGGGTTTCGCGCCATCGACATCGTCGGCTGGCAACCCGGGGGCCGCCAGCCCAGTAAAACCTCAGGCGTGCGGCGGGTTCTGCGGCGGATTATACTTTTCCGTGAGCCGCAGCACCTGTTCGCGCATTTCCTTGCCCGGTTTGAACTTCACGACCGCGCGGGCGGGAATCTGCACGTCCTTGCCCGGATCGTTCGGGTTACGGCCGACGCGCGGCTTGCGCAGCTTGACCTCGAAGACGCCGAAGTTGCGCAACTCGACGGTCTCGCCCTTGATAAGCGCCTCCGTGACGTAGTCCAGGGTCTTCTGCACAACCGTCAGCACGTCTTGCTGAATAAGGTTCGTGTCATTGCTGATCCGAATTACCAGGTCTCGCTTCGTCATTATCTCTTCTCCATTTGGTCCTTTAGCTGCGTCAGTTTAGGAATCCAATCCTCCGCAAATCGATACACACCTTTGAAACCGCGATCCAAAAACTGACTGAACTGCTTCCACGATTCGATGGACGCCTCGACTCGCTGAATGTTCCTTTCCAAATTGCGGTCGCGCATCGATCTCTCGTTCCCTTCCTTAGTCCCGAACGCATTCGGGATTCTCAATCCATGCTGTGCGCCAATGTAGTGGCGACGCCGTCAGCCGTCAAGCCAAATGGCTTGTGTACCAACGACTTCAAGCAAACCGCATCGCTCATGCGTGAAGTGGAATTCGACCAGGCCTACATCTTCAAGTATTCCCCGCGCCGCGACACGCCCGCCGCTGAGATGCCCGATCAACATGGTGACGACGAGAAGGAACGACGCAACCAGATACTTTTGGAAAT
>Ga0206960_1029_pt1 | contig 37853 bp, 41 predicted proteins | sample Alteio_BWOrgHeat_29_FD_153255 | JGI IMG/M metagenome (GOLD analysis project Ga0206960, IMG submission 153255) | Enriched cells from forest soil in Barre Woods Harvard Forest LTER site, Petersham, Massachusetts, United States -... | ecosystem: Environmental > Terrestrial > Soil > Temperate forest >... | reverse complement strand
CCGAAGAGTTTGACCCGAGCCAGACCGTCGGCATGCCGTTCACGCCGGGACGGGCAAAACAACTGGCCGAGGCGCAGAAGGCTGCGCCCGCTGCTCCGATCGAAACCATAGATGTTGATGATCTTCCGCCGTTGGATACGGGGAAGGAGTTGATCGTTGACCTCGTAGAAGACGGGCAGCGATTTATTTTAGCGAAGGGCGGGCGCGGCGGACGCGGCAATGCGGTCTTCAAAAGCTCGACGCACCAGGCTCCGCGCGAATTTGAGTACGGCGAACCGGGCGAGCAACTCGGCGTCGAACTGGAATTGAAGACGCTGGCGGACGTCGGGTTGGTTGGTTTTCCCAACGCGGGCAAGTCGACGCTGATCTCGCAGATCACCAACGCGCATCCCAAGGTCGCGCCGTATCCCTTCACGACGCTGACGCCCAACGTGGGAATCCTCAACTACGACAACTACACGCGCATCCGTATTGCGGACATTCCGGGATTGATCGAAGGCGCGCACAACGGGCGCGGACTCGGCCACGATTTCCTGCGGCACATCGAGCGCTGTCAACTGTTGGTGGTGCTGTTGGACATGGCGGGCGTGGATGGCCGCAACCCGTACGAGGATTACCGGCAATTGCTGGCGGAATTGAAAATGTACAACCCGGAGATCCTCGAGAAGAAGCGGCTCATCGTCGCCAACAAGATGGATCTGCCGGAAGCGAAGAAAAATCTCGCCGCGTTCAAACGCAAGGCGACAACCGCGCCGCGCTCCGACAAGAAGAAGCCTCCCGCAAAAAAACCAACCAGGGCCGCTCGGCCAAGCATCCGCGTACTGGAGATTTCGGCCTTGGAGTCAACGGGTTTGGAGAAATTAAAGCTGGAGTTGCACAAGGCGCTCACGTAGCGTAAAAGCCTGTTTGTTGCCAGCAGTTGTCACGGATTGAGGAGGAGCGCGCAGCCATGTTCAAGATTATCGGTGCGGATGGCAAACAGTACGGCCCTGTCAGTGCGGAACAGATACGCCAGTGGTTTGCCGAGGGGCGCGCCAAACCCGAGACGCTGGTGCAAGCGGAAGGCAGTGCCGACTGGAAACCGCTCGCTCAATTCCCGGAACTCGCCCCAGCGGCTCCGGCCGGCGTTGTGCCTCCGCCCGTGCCGCCTCCGCTGGCAACTGGTCAACCGCGGCCCGATGTCCCCACCTATCTGGCGCCTGCGATCATCAGCACAATTTTTTGCTGCATGCCTTTCGGCATCGTCGCCATCGTCTTCGCGGCGCAGGTGAGCACGAGGCTTAATGCCGGGGACGTCGCCGGCGCGCAACGCGCTTCGGCCAATGCAAGAACCTGGTTTTGGATAACATTCGGGTGTGGGATTCTCGCGATGGCATTCTGGTTTCCGGTCTTCTTTAGGATGCATATGTTTCGGCCTTATCGGTCATGGTAATTCAACCCAAAACGTTCGGTCTCGGCATTGCGTTCGGCGCCATAGCGGCCACGCTGTTCGCCGTTGATCCCATGCGCGTCAGCCTGTTCCCGCCCTGCCCGCTCCATCAATATACCGGCTTGTGGTGTCCCGGCTGCGGGACGACGCGGGCGATGCATCAATTGCTTCATGGCAATGTGATGGCGGCATTTCGGTTCAATCCGCTCGCGATCTCGTTGCTACCGGTGATCGGCTATCTGGCTGTACGCCGGGAGGAACAGACGATGAAACCCGTTTGGATTTGGACGCTGCTGGGCGTGGTCGTGGCGTTTGGTGTGTTGCGGAACATCCCCGCCTATCCGTTCACCCTGTTGGCGCCGTAAAATCAGCGCGGGCATAACTCGGAGGAGACAATATGTATAAAATCATCGGAGCAGATGGTCGCGAGTACGGCCCGGTCACAGTCGAGCAAATACATCAATGGATTCGCGAAGGTCGCGCCAACACACAGACCATGGTACAGCCCGAGGGCGCCACGGAATGGAAGACGGTATCCAGTTTTCCTGAACTCTTGGGGGACATGGCGGGATTGAAAGTCCCGCCGATGGTACCTTCGTTGCTCACGCCAAAAACCAACGGCATGGCTGTTGCAGGACTCGTGATGGGGATTTTTTCGTTGATTCAATGTTGCAGCTTTATATTTGGCATTTTGGGTGTAATTTTTTCGAGCGTTGGCCTTTCCCAAATTAACAAAAAACCGGAAGAACTGAAGGGCAAGGGCATTGCGGTGGCCGGTTTGATAATGTCTATCGTCGGCCTCGCTATTAACATCGTCCTGGTCGTAGTCTATTGGGCTACAATCACGGGCGCGTTGGCCACACACCATTGAAGCGTGACACGATGTCTCGTCTGCACACACATTCGCTCCTACCCGTCTTGGCCGGTCGATTCGCGCTAATAGCGCTGGCCTACGCGATCGATCGCATCTTGCGCAGCATCCCCGTATATTCATTTACGTTGGTGTCGCCGTAGAATAAAATCCATTCGATGCGGACAACATCCAAAGTCATCGGAGCTGACAATCAAATCGTCGAAATGACAACCCGCCATGGTTGATCAACCACCAGTCATCTCACCGCCTGCGAAACCGGTGAAGCCATGGATCGGATGGGTGTGCCTCTTGCTCAACCTTTTCGTGCTACCGGGATTGGGCTCGTTGTTTATTCGGCAGCCTCTCAAGGCCACCATTCAGTTGGCCCTCGCCCTGGTAGGGTTCGCACTGACCCTCGTTGGAGGATCTCCCCTCCTCAACACGATGATCCGGACGAACGAGCTGCCCGATCATTTCGACAACTCTTTTTGGATGGCGATTGCGGGAGTCGGCGTCTTTCTGGTCGCCTGGGTCTGGGCACTGATCAGTAGCTACGGTGCATTGCAAGATTCCCGCAAGAGCAGTTTGTAATCGCAGCCGTCCGCGCATAGAATTCCCCCGAACATGGAAACAGAAACAACGCCTTCTCTACAGTCCGGCCAACGCGTCGAACTGGACATCACCACCGTCGCGTTCGGCGGTGACGGCATCGGGCGCGTGGATAATTTTGTGGTGTTCGTGCCCTTCGTCGTGGAAGGCGAGCGGGTCGAAGTGGAGATCGTTGAAGTGAAGCGGCGTTACGCTACGGCGGATTTGGTGCGGGTGATTACGGCGTCGCCAAGGCGCGTGGAGCCACGCTGTCCGTATTACATGAAGTGCGCGGGGTGCCAGTATCAACACATCGAGTATGCGTTCCAGTTGGAGTTGAAGCGGAAACAGATTAGCGATGTGTTTGGACGCATCGGGAAAATCCAGAACGCTCCTATTGAAGCAGTGGTCGGTTCGCCGCGTGATTATCACTACCGCAACAAGATTGTGGTTCATGGGCCTGGCAAACCCGGCTTCTGGAGTCCACGCGGTCGCTCCATACTTGCCATCGACCAATGTCCCATCGCTCGCGAAGAAGTGAACGCGAAGCTTGCGGAGATCAGCCAGCAATCGCTGGAAGATGTGCATGTCACAATCCGCAGCAACGCGATGGGTGAAGTTTGGTCCTACTCGGAAACTCGCCGGGCACATGTGGATTCGTTGGACGAGGATCCCGACGCCGAATTGCCGATCACCCACAGCGCTATTGCCGAAACCATTCTGGGCAAGACGTTGCGAGTGCCTCTGGGTTCATTCTTCCAGGTCAACCGCGAGGTCATCGAGTTGGCATTGCGGCACACTCGCAAGATTTTTGAGGCGAGTGGCTGCAAGGTTTTGGTTGATGCATACTGCGGCGTGGGCCTCTTCGCCCTGATGTTGGCGGACCGCGCCCAGCACGTGTACGGAATTGAGGAAGACCCGAAAGCAATCAAGGCGGCCAATGAAAACGCGAAACTACTCGGCCTGACGAGTTACGATTTTTATCCGGGCAAAACCGAGCGGCTGCTGTTTTACACGCTACGCCAATGCAAGCTTGATGAGACTTGTTTGATACTCGACCCCCCGCGTTCCGGTTGCGCGCCGGTCGTGCTTAAGACCCTGCGCGAACAAAAACCCAAGAAAATCATCTACGTTTCATGCGCGCCCGCGATGCTCGCGCGTGACATAAAAGAATTGATCAAGTCCGGGTACAAACTGGAGCGCGTCACCCCGTTCGACATGTTCCCGCAAACCGCGCATTGCGAAGCTGTGGCGGAATTAACACGCGTGTAGCCGTTCAGTGCAACGAGTACGTGATGGATGGTAAGGTGATGTTGTCCTGCAGGCCGTTGCTGAACCAGGCCACCATCGTCTCGGGTCCGTCGACAACCGTTGCCGTTGCTTCCGGGGAGTAGCGCAGTAGGGTCGCGTGGGGCGGCAACAGGATGCCGAGGGCCTCGACCCTCTCCGGCATGCGCCTGAGATAGCCGAGCCTAATCGTTCGCTCGCCTCCCGAGTCCGAACTCGTGAAACCGGAGCCGTCTTCGCGTCGGATCAGGAACCTGCCGGCAGCGGGGGCGAGCGGTTTATCGAGATGTATTGTGACGAGAATCTGTTGGTCGTTGTGCGGATACTTGTTTGTCGCAAAGGGCAACGGCGCGCCTTCAATCGTGTAGTACCCGAGCAAGTGGGAGGGATCCGTCGCCACCCGGCGCTCGATTACCGGCAACGAATCGAATCCCTGGTTGTGGACAGTTTCACCGGACCAGACAACCGTGCGATTACGGCCTGACCCCAGCTCGATAAACTGCACCGTGCATTCGCCGGCGCACTGGAGTTCCGCCGCGGCCACAGCGGTCCGCGCCAGCTCCCTGAAATGATGCCACGCGGGATCCGAGTGGAAGGCACCTTCGATCGGTTGGCTCTTGTGTTCGCGTAACTGCATCCACTCAGGAGGCCGTGACCCAAACGTGGATTGGTATTGATGCCCGGCGAACCAGATTGCCAGCGTGAAGAAGGCCAGTGTCAGCCACAGTTTCCACGTGTTGTCACCAAACACAGGTTTTCCTTTACGGCACCGAGGTTTGCCAGTTCGCCATGGCGCGATACCAATAGGTCATTTGCGTGGTATCGAAACGACTAAAGGCCGCCGCATGACCGTCCGCAAACAGGAAATTGGCCGCGCCCCCGTTGTGGAAGGGCGAGTAGGTGTTCGATCCCGTGCCGAATCCCGTACGGTCGGTCACTTCATTGGAGGGGTCGATCTCTTGCAGCGGATTGGCCCAGAGATCGCAACTGAGGACAATGAATGCGGACGGGTTTTGGATGGCGCGCAAATCCAAGGTGTAGGCCCCCGGGGTTCCCGTGCCAGCGTCCAAGTACGGCTGGACGATGTTGATGTAGTAGTCCACCTGTTCGGACGCCATCCAGAGTGGGCGACCCGGATCACGAAATACCTTGGTAGTTTTCAGATAGGGATAAATCGACGCGGTCCACGCCAAAGGCCAGTTCGTACTACCCCAGGTCGGAAACATGGAGTATAGGGCGTTGATCCGGCCATTGTTGTCATCCCAATACATTTGCACGGCGACACCCAACTGCCGGAGATTATTGACGCAACTAATGTCCCGCGCCTTGTTGCGTGCCTGTCCGAGGGTGGGCAGAAGCATTCCGGCCAGAATCGCAATGATGGAAATAACGACCAGAAGTTCAATCAATGTGAAACCGCTTCGACAGCGGCTCTGAACCCGTCCCGCGCGTGGCTTTGGATAGCGGTTCATAGGGTGCAACCCCAACCGTGATGGTGCAAAAAATGGCAGCTAATTGCGAGTCAAAACTGAGCGGACTTGCGAACCTACCAGTGGAAACCGGGGCACGGCTCCGGATGCTTTGCGAACCCATTTGAATTACCGAGAGCCATTGAGACGCATTTATGAGAGAAATCGTATCGTACTTCAGTCAGTGACGCCAATCCACCAATCAGCGACCGAGTCATACTCTAATTGCGCCTCAACCTCCAACTCTTCGTCGTAGAGCGTCACGAAATCACCAATGTGGTAACGTGTACTCCTCGCTAAGGCTGCGCCCAAAGGAATGATAATCCTGTCCTCGGAAACTCTGCTGTTGAAATCAACATAGATCCTTTCGGACATACCTCATTAAGCCGCTGATCGAGCCACGAGGAAAGCACAAAAAGGAGTCCCCGCTTTGGACGGTTTGCGAACCTTAAGGTTTGAACTTTGAAGAGTTCCGTATTAGGAGCTCCACCCTGCGACGCTGCTCAATGTGCGGAGCGCGGGGCGCGTGACGTAACACAAAATGCTCAATATAATCACGAAAGCTATCAAAACGGCTCTGAGACGGTACTGGTTTGGGGGACTCCAAATTAACATAAACGATGCAAGGCTCGCCTGACTTGGTCACTTGCCTAGTATCCCAGCAGTCGCAATCTCCATCATGTCCGTGATTCAACAAAACCAGATGACGTGGTAATGAGGGACCGTCGTCCACTGTATGAAACGCCTTGTTCAGGTTCAGAATATGCACGAAGCGTTTATAATCTCTCCCAATTCCAGCGAGCCAGCCTCCGTACGATGGACACGCTTTTGCCAGGCGCACAAAGTCTTCGGGGATAGAGACACCAAGCTCTCCTTTAATCCTTTCAAGGCTTGGGCGGGTTGGTGGTCCCGCATGATACCAGGAACTGTTTCCCCATGGCTCGGTGGCGATGGTAAACAATTCCGTGACTATCTCAAACGGCATCATAGCCTTATTCTGACATCCGATCCGATTAAACCCCTGCTAAAGATGCAAGCAAAGCACAAACATCTTTCAATAATTTCAGCCCCACCACCCACTCAGCAAAGGGTGTCATGACGACGAGGTAGCGAAGGTTGGCACAGCCAGCGCCGCACTATATATTCTTCTGGCAATCGTATTCCGATAATGATATAATTAGCGCGATGATCAAGGATCAGTCGAAAGCCGATGCGGCAACAAGCGGAGCGTTTGGCCCGATCTCGAAATCAGGGCAAGCCCCGCAGCTTGGAGGCAGCGAGGCGCTGGAGCAGCGGATTGGGGACTCAGATTCCCCTCACCCTAAACCTCTCCCCCGGAGGGGAGAGGAGGTGCTTGATGTAGGTAGATTATCTCGGGAAGGGCGAGTATGTAAAAACATGTGTTTTTGCGAAACGAACCCACCATTTTTTGAAGGAGTTTTTATTGTAAGTGACTATGAGTAGATGTGTTGCGCAAGAAATAAGCGACGGAAATCGGTGGGTTCGTTTTCCAAAACGAACCCAATTTGAGGGCCTAAAGTGGGTGTATTTCCCGAAAACGAACCCAAAATGAGAGGCAAAATGGAGTGGAAAACCTACGCTCAGGCTACGTGCGCGGTCAGGAGACCGGCGCACAACCAAGGAAGAGCGGCCGGGCTATTCAAGAGCACAAAGACCGCCGCGTGAGGGCACGCGGCCTACAACAAGAATCTGCACCTCCGATAGCAACCGGATTTCGCAGGCGCGGCCGAATGGGATTTGTTAATATTACCAGCAAAGACATGACGATGCCGTCAAATGAACCTTTGGAGACCGTCGAGGGGACGCTCGAACGGATTATTTATTCCAACGAGGAGAACCATTATACGGTGGCGCAGCTTTTGCCGGAGAGTGGGGCGCGGCGGGCGGAGCCGGTCACTATCGTGGGAAATTTGGCGGCGCTGAATGTGGGGGAGACGTTGCGGGCGCAGGGGCGATGGACCAACCACAAGCAATTTGGGCGGCAGTTTGCCGTGGAGCGGTTTGAGTCGGTGCTGCCGCGGACCATCGTTGGCATCAAGCGATATCTCGGCAGCGGCTTGATCAAAGGCATTGGCGATGCGTTTGCGGACCGGATTGTGGATAAATTTGGCGAGCAGACGCTGGAAGTGATCGATTCTTTTTCGGGACGGTTGCGCGAGGTGGAAGGCATCGGGCCGGAACGGGCCAAGCGCATCAAGGAAGCATGGGGGGCGCAGAAGAGCGTGCGCGATATCATGATCTTCCTGCAAGGCCACGGCATCGGCAGTTCGCACGCTGCGAAGATTTTCAAGCAGTACGGGGAGAATGCCATCGAGGTGGTGCGCGAAAACCCGTATCGGTTGGCGAAGGACATTACCGGCATCGGTTTTCGCACGGCAGACGGGATTGCCGCGAAAGTGGGCATTGAAAAGGATTCCATCCATCGGCTGAAAGCGGGAGTGGTCCACACGCTGGTGCGTGCGACGGATGAAGGGCATACGTGTCTGCCGCGCGAGCAGCTCATTGAACATGCGCGGGAACTACTTGATGTCGAGTTGGCGCCGGTGGAGAACGCGATCAACCTCCTGGCACTCGGTGGCGAAGTGATTGTCGAGGCCGACTATGTTTACCTGACCGGGCTATACAAATCCGAGCGCGGTGTGGCGACCAAGGTCCATGAATTGCACGCCGCGCCGATCACGCTTCCCAGCATCGACATTGACAAGGCGTTGGTTTGGGTGCAGCAGAAGACGGACGTGGAACTCGCGCCCGCGCAGCGAAACGCCATCAAGACGGCGCTCACGTCGAAACTTTCCGTCATCACCGGCGGGCCAGGCGTCGGCAAGACCACCATCGTCAACAGCATCGTCAAAATCCTGCAGGCCAAGAACAGCAAGGTATTGCTGGCCGCGCCCACAGGGAGGGCGGCCAAGCGAATGAGCGAAGCGACGGGCGCGGCGGCCCAGACGATCCACCGCCTGCTCAAGTACGAGCCGCGCGAGGGCGGCTTCACGCACAACGAGCGGAGTCCACTCAAAGGTGACATGATCATCATCGACGAAACGTCGATGCTCGACATTCCCCTCGCCTATCACCTGCTGAAAGCCATCCCGCTTACGGCGTCGGTCGTGTTTGTCGGTGACGTTGACCAGTTGCCGTCCGTGGGTCCGGGAAATTTCCTCCGCGACCTCATCGATTCCGACCGGGTTCCCGTGGTGCGGTTGACGGAGATTTTCCGGCAGGCGAAGAACAGCTTTATCATTACCAATGCCCATCTCGTGAACGAGGGGCAGTTGCCCGTTCTCGACGCACCGGAGGAGAGCGACTTCTTTTTCATCGCCGAGGAAGACCCGGAGAAGGTTTTATCCACCATCAAGACGCTTTGCAGCGAGCGCGTACCGAAGAAGTTTGGGTTCGACCCGATGCGGGATGTCCAGGTGCTCACGCCGATGCACAAAGGAGTGTGCGGCTCAGAGAATCTGAATCGCGAGCTGCAGGCCACGTTGAACCCCAGCGGGCCGAACGTCCAACGCCTCGGCCGCACGTACCGTGTCGGCGACCGGGTGATGCAGGTCCGCAACAATTACGACAAGGACGTGTTCAACGGCGATCTTGGCCGGGTGAAACATTTGGATTTAATCGAACAGCAGGTGATTGTCCAAATCGATGAGCGAGAGGTTCCATACGAATTCACGGACATGGACGAACTGCTGCCCGCCTACGCCATCAGCGTCCACAAATCGCAGGGCAACGAGTATCCATGCGTCATCGTGCCGTTGCTGACGCAGCATTTCATACTGCTGCAGCGTAACCTGCTGTACACGGCCATCACCCGCGGGAAGAAACTGGTCATCCTCGTCGGTTCGAAGAAGGCGCTGGCGATTGCCATTCACAACAACAAGACGGCGGCGCGGTTCAGTCGTTTGCGGGAACGGCTGCAGGGTTCTATCGGCCCGGCAGCGCAATAAATTTTGGCTGGCCGAGATCGTGATGCGGTGGCATATTTCCTTCGGCTTCTGTCTGACGGGTGTCATTGAACAAAGGAGGTTTTATGATCACGCGACCTGCGGCCATCGGTGGAAAAGTGTGGACAGTTTTTGTGGGGGATGAGGCGTTCACGTTGATTGAACTGCTGGTCGTGATCGCAATCATTGGAATTCTTGCCGGCATGCTCCTGCCGGCCCTGAACAAGGCCCGACAGATGGCGTTGCGGGCGCAGTGCATCGATCACGAGCGGCAACTGTTTCTTGCGGCGCGGATGTTTGCGGACGACCATGACGGGTGGCTGCCCGCGCGCGGCCTGGGCGGAGACGACCGCTGGCCGGCGGCGTTTCGTCCGTATGTCAGCGGCAACGTCGGCATCTATTATTGTCCCGCGTCGCATGATGTCGCCGAACAAAGCGCCGATCCCTATTCCAACACCCACAACAACACGGCGTACATCATCAACGGATTCAACGACATCATTCCCTACAACACGCCCAACTCCGTTTTGATAGACAGCTTACCCCATCCCAGCGAGACGATTCTGTTCGGCGAGGAACTGGACGGGAATCCGGAATTTTACATGGACCTGGTCGAGAACAACCAGAATACGATCCTGGATTCTACGCGGCATAATGGCGGCGCGTGCTACGTGTTTAGCGACGGCCACGGCGAATGGATTGCCAATCCGCGAACGGCGACGGAAAACATGTGGCTGGTGAACAAGCCGTCACCTTCGTGAAGTGCTAGTTGCCGCCCTGGTCGCCCTTCTTGTCCTTCTCGTCCTTGCGGTCTTGCTTCTCCTCTTTGCGAGGCTCGTCGCGTGGCGGTTGCTTTTCCGTTGGTGGCGGGGCGACGCGCGGCTTCTCCGGGGGTGGCGGTTCATTGTGCGGCTTTTCGACCGTCAGCGATTGAATGCGCGCCTTCTCAGCCTCCTGACGCTGTCTCTCCTGTTCCTTCTTTTCCGCTTCACTTGTCGGTGCGGACGGTTGCTGTTGCGTGTTCGAGCCACCGCGGATGATATCTGGCTCGTGCTTCACTGCCTTCTCTTCGTTCGCCGGCTGATGGGGGACCTCAGCGGGTGACGGTTTCACCGTCTTTGGTGGCGTTTCGCGCGATGGCTCTACGCCGCGATGATCGACTGCAACACGCGGCGGTGGGACGGTCAACTTGCGCGAACTGACCTTCTCGATTTCTTGCCGCTGGGGACCGTTATTGACCACCACGTTATTGACGCGGGTGATCTTGGTGATGTTGACGGTCTTGTTGATGATCGTGACATTGTTCACGATCACGGCTCGGCGATGGACCGGCTCTGAGAAACGACCTATTTCAACGAACACGAAGGCGCGCGGCGGCAACGCCTCTTCTCGCACGACGACGTACCCTTCCGGGCCGAAAGATGCCCCGGGCGGCAGCGGCGCCCAGCCGACGTATCCATCACCTTCACGCCAGGAAACCCATGATGGGGCCCACTCCGTGTCCGGCACCCAAACCCAGCCGTAGTAAGAATCATCAACCCAGCGCCCATAATGATACGTAGCCCAGGCCCATTGTTCGTCGCTGACCCAGTACCAGCCGCCGTCGGTCCACAACCAGTACCCTTCGCAATACGGGCGCCAATCGGATGAGACGTACGCGGGATGCCAGCATTGCCCGTAGCCCGGCCGATCAACCCAATGGCCGCACTGCGCCAGGGGGGCGTTGAACACACTCACTGAGAAACTCACGCCGGCGATCGACTTGTTGGCCGCCAACGTCGTGAGTCCCACAACCGCGCACAGTAAACTCAATAATCGTGTTTTCATTTTTTGAAGGTCCTTCCAATGTCTTCGAGATACATAGACGGCGGAGGCGCTGTTATTATTCAATACCGTTTTTATCCGCGCGGATGGTTGCGCCCATGACGTGCGATTGGCCGGGAGCAATGGTAATGGCGTTTTGGCGGACGTTGCAGGTTTCGATGCACAGCATGAACGGCCATTCGTCGTCGTCGTAATCGGGCATCGCTTTGGCCTTGGCGATCCATGGGTTCCACACCACGGTCGCATTTGAGCCGGCCTTTTCCACCACCAACTTTCGCTGCCAGCCGGGATCGTGGGCTACGCAGGTGGTTTGCGTATTGAAATAAATTCGATCCGTCTCGGTGGTGATGCGAATCGGGGCGGCGTCTTGCGTTTCCATGCGCGGCGGCGCAACGGTGTTGAGATAAGTGGTACCCGCCAATCCTTCGATGCTCACTTGCTTCACATCACTGACCGACAGATATGTGTGTAGCGCTTCCTCGATGCGTAGTGGTTGGCCGCCGGTATTTTTCACGCTCAATTCCAAGCCAAGCGTTGCGCCGACCCGTACCCGATAGTCCGCTACAAATTCACCAGGCCATATCGCGCGCGTCGTTTCGCTGGATGCCAAACGCAAATGAATCTCTACGTTCCCATCGCTCGCTGATTCGGCGGACACCAATTCCCATTCCACCAAGCGCGCGATTCCGTGTGCGGGGCCCGGCTGTCCGTCCTGCCGTGCGCCAAACCATGGAAAACAGATCGGCACGCCACCCCGGATCGGTTTACCCGGCTCGAACCAACTCTTCCCGCTCATGAACAGTACCGGCTTCTGTCCACGGGGCTGGAAATGCGTTACGTGTGCGCCGTGCAGGTAGATCTCCGCATCGGCTTGGGCCGATTGAATTGTCAGCCGGCGCAGTTTGCCCTGTCCCTCTTCAAGCCGAACGCTATCAGGAAGCTTTAGCATCGCGGCATGCTACCTGTGCTGGCCGGTGCTGCCAACATCAATCCATCGATTGCGTTTACCGGGCGCGACAGGTACGCTGTCCTTATGAGCGCGTTTCCCGTCAGCCCGGAAAAGGAAAGCCAGCTCGCACAGCGCATGGCGGCGCTGGGCGTGCGCGAGGCGGACATTGACGAGACGTTTGTCCGTTCGGGTGGTCACGGCGGCCAGAATGTGAACAAGGTGTCCACGTGTGTGATGTTGATCCACCGTCCGACGCAGATTCAGGTCAAATGCCAGGACACCCGCCAGCAGGCACTCAACCGTTTTCTCGGGCGCCGCCTGCTACTCGACAAGATCGAAGCCTTCAAGAAAGGCTTCGTCGATGCCGAGCGCTCGCGCATCGAGAAAATCCGCCGTCAAAAGCGCAAGCGTAGCCGCCGCGCCAAACAACGGATGTTGGATAATAAATCCCATCACGCCGCGAAAAAACAGTCCCGTCGATTTGTTAGTTCTGAATAGGCCCGGATGAGTGAACAACGGGTCATCGTGGTGGGTGGTGGGGCCGCGGGATTTTTTGCGGCGATCACTTGCGCGGAGGCGATGCCCAAGGCTGAGTTGACGATCCTCGAGAAGTCGGCGCAGTTTCTTTCCAAGGTCCGGATCTCGGGTGGTGGACGTTGCAACGTGACGCATGCTTGTTTCGATGCGCGGGAATTTACAACGCGCTTTCCACGCGGGGAACGGGCGTTGATCGGGCCGTTCCAGCGATTTCAGGCGAGCGATACCGTTGCGTGGTTCAAGGAACGCGGCGTGAAACTCAAGACCGAGAGTGATGGGCGGATGTTTCCTACTAGTGATTCCTCGGAGACAATTATTGATTGCTTGGTTGGTACGGCCAAGGCAGCCGGCGTGAAGCTCGTGGCGCATTGCGGGGTGAACGGCGTGGCGAAGGGCGAGAAAGGCGGATTCGAGTTGACGCTGTCGAATGGCGAGACGCGAGCGTGCGACCAATTGCTGTTGGCGACGGGCGGATGTCGCACGGCGGCGGGAGGACAACTGGCGATTTCGCTCGGGCACACGTTGGAACCACCGGTGCCGTCGCTGTTCACGTTTCACTCGGCGACGCCGTGGCTGCGGGATTTGGCGGGGATATCGGTTGAGTCGGTAGAGGCGTCCGTGCCGGGAACGCGATTGCGGGAGCGGGGTGCGGTGCTGGTGACGCACACGGGATTGAGCGGGCCGGTGATCCTGCGTCTCTCGGCGTGGGGCGCGCGGGAGTTGCATGACCGCGACTACAAGTTTGCGCTGCATTTGAATTGGCTGCCGCATCTTGACGCGGAAGAGATTGCGGCGGAGTTGAACGCGCGGCGCGAGCAACAGCCGGCGAAATTGGTAATCAATACGCCGATTGCTCCCCTACCCGCCCGGCTATGGGAACGCCTAGTCCTAACGGCGAGTGTCGAACCTGACACGCGCTGCTCGCGGTTGACGCGTGCGGCGCAGCATCGGCTGATTCAACAGTTGATCCGCACGGAAACGACCGTGACCGGCAAGAGCCTGAACAAGGATGAGTTTGTCACGTGCGGCGGGGTGCGCTTGCGCGAGGTGAATTTCAAAACGATGGAGAGCCGGATTCGCCCGGGCCTGTATTTCGCGGGCGAATTGCTGGACATTGACGGGATCACCGGCGGTTTTAATTTTCAATCGGCCTGGACAACGGGCTGGTTGGCCGGGCGGGCGATGGCCGGTGAGTAAAAATCAAAATTGACTTGGTTGAAACTAGCAAGCATCATGCGTGACGTTCTGAGTTAGTCATACACTGAGACCACCGAATGCCGAAATTGCATATCATGTCGGGTCAGTTGGAGGGGAAAGTTTTTGACCTCATGGAGGAGCGCGTCACCATCGGACGCGGGCTGGACAACCTGATTCGCATGGAAGACGGCACCATGTCGCACCACCATGCGATGTTCGTCCTCGAAAAAGACGGTTACAAGCTGCGCGATCTCAACTCCACCAACGGCACGCGCGTCAACGGCATGCGGATCGCCGAGACGAAGTTGAACAACGGCGACCAGGTCCGCATGGGCTCGGTCGAGATGCGGTTCGAGGCCGACATCAAGAAAGCCAGCCAGCCATTGCCGCCGACGCAAACGGGCGTGGACATCACGCAGGTGGGCAAAGGCGGCGGTCCGCCCCCGGCGTTCGGCTCTTCCTCACCGTTCGGCCGCAAGAAAAGTGCCGGCGCCAATATCTGGATGTGGGTGGTGCTCGGCCTCGGCGCGGTCGCCATACTCGTGTTGGCCTGGTTTGTCATCAAATTCTTCCAACTCAGCTAGGAGCCGGTGGCGCTCATCCAAGAACGCGTGGAGCAAGCGCGGGCCGGAACAAACCCCAAGGTCCTTTGCCGCATGATGTCCGGTTGGGCGGTCATGGGAGACGTTCAGTTTTTGCCCGGTTATTGCCTGTTACTCTCCGATCCTGTGGTATCCAGTCTCAACGACCTGGGCGAAGTCGAAAGGGCGCGGTTTCTCTCGGAGATGACATTGATCGGCGACGCGCTACTGGAAGTGACGGGAGCGCGCCGGATCAACTACGAGATTCTCGGGAATGCCGAGCCGGAACTCCACGCGCACATCTTTCCCCGCTTCCGCGACGAACCGGACCATCTGATCAGAAGGCCAGCCTGGTTTTATGACCGGAAAGCAGCGCCGCAATTCTCCGAAGAGGTTCACGGTTCCTTGAAGCAACGAATCACGGAAGCCATCCAGAAGCGGATCAAAACAACGCTGTAAGCCACTTCGCGGCTTGTTGCGTCCAGTAAGTGAGGATCTACAACCTATCCAAATATCTCAGGGGTCTACGGGGAGCGAAATCATCGAAACATTGTTTACATCGCCGTAGATTTTTGCGGTGGGTTGGTCGAGATTCGGCAGGAAGAACGGGTAATCGCGGCTGGTGATTTGGAGGAGGATCTGGCTACCGGCCGGGAACGTGTGATCGACCGAGAAAATCGGAAAGTCGATGGCGTGCGGTACCGACGGGCTTGAGGTGTGGTCTTTGAACGCCCCGCGCGTGACGAGTTGAATCTTTCCTTTGGCGGGGTGCTCGAGAATCTGCACGTAATAATACGCATTTGAACGCGACGCGGAAACGATGAGGTGACATTGAGGCGTCCCGACCACGTTGAGGGCGGCCGGTAGTATTTGGCCGGTGAACCGCACTCGTCTGGCGCCGTTGTCGGCTTTCGTGAAGATTTTTGGATCGAGAATGCTGGTGGCGCCGGAATTGAGAATGGCGTTCACCGCGATGAGGGATTCGATCAGGGTATTGTCGTCCTCCCCGATTGCGTGAAGCAACGGAGTTAGCGTGAAGAGAAAACCGCTCGAAGGCGATAGTTTTCTCGGTTTTACATTCGCCGCTGTGTTCGTGGCGGAAAGCGTTGTGCCATTGAGGAAATAGGTGTTCGTGGTGGTGCCGGAGAGCGGAAGATCATCGCTTTGGACCAAAGCATTCGTGGACCAATTCAATGTGTTTTCCGGGGCGAAGGTCACGGGCGGTTCGTTAGTGATGCCGTTGTGGATGCCTTTGAGCCATTGATCAAACCAGCGCACAACCTGGGCCTGTAAAAAATTCCCTTCGCTGTCCGTGACATTAGAGGAGGCAGGCGGATGGCCGAGTCCGCCGATGTAGAGTTTCAGGAACGGAATGGCATTGTTGGTTTGCGCGAGGAGGAGAGCCTGTTCGGCCGGAAAAAGATCGTCCTGCCAACCCTGGATGATGAAGGCCGGAACGGTCAGGTCTTGCGGATTAAAAATGACCGAGCGCCAGTCGATGTTGTTCTCCGCATCGCCCTCGCGCGTCTTCTCGGGTGTGCCGCCGAGAACGTCGCGGAGCCAATCGAACATGACGGGCGCGTAGTTGGGATTGCGGATATCGAAGCCGCCCGCAAAGAGACCGAGGGTATAGGTCAATTTGGGAACATCGTTGGGCGCCAGCGCCTGGTAGAGATCGGTCCAGCCAATGATCGGGATGACGGCGGTCAGGCCCGGCACGCGAGCACGCATGATTTCGAAGGTGTGTCCCCCACCGTAGGAGTCACCCATCACGCCGAACTTGCTTTGACTGGTGACGGGAATCGGGACTGCGGGTGTGTCACCAATCGAACCGGTTTGCATCGCGAGGATGATGGATTTCAAATCATTGATTTCGTTGGGGCCGACCAGGGAGACCAAACCGTCGGAATTACCGAAGCCACGGACACTGGGAGTGACGACCACGTAACCCGCCGCCGCGAAATCCTCGGCGAAAGCGACGATCGCGGTGGTGTTTTTGTCTTCTGCGAAGCCGTGGACAACCACCACGGCCGGAGCGGGCGCGGCGACGCCGTCGGGGATATACACATTTGCGTCGAGACTGATGAGATTGGCGGAAGAGGCGGAAGTTTCGCCGTCAGCCAGGCCATCGGCAGAGGCGGGAACGGAAATGCGAGTGCTGTGGACGGTGAAGGTTCCACCCCGCGCGCGGCTTAACAAAGCCAAGGCGAACGCGAAAATGAGTGCGACTTGTTTCATGACAAAAATCCCCTACTGTGGCCGACTGCGCACTCACTGTACGAAAGAAATCTGAATTTGCAAATGTGAGCTTTTTTGCGACAGGCGGCGATTACGAATCTTCCAACCACTGGGCGGCTTGTTGGGGCCAGTAGGTGAGGATGATGTTGGCGCCGGAACGGCGAAAGCCGGGCTGTGTCGAAGAGAATCTGTCCAGAGGACGGAGTTGACCCTAATGACTCAAAATCAACAGTCAAGCCCTGCACGCCTGGGCCATCCTGATAGCGTCCTAATCTTCAAAGGCCAACTCGGTCGGTCGGAAAGGTGTCGCCAAACATGGGATTTCCGCTCTTGGATTGCTCCTTTGTAGCCTCGTCCTGAATCACGTCCCAATGTTCGATGAGAATCCCGTCTTTGATTCTCAGAATATCCGCCGCGATCCAATTCACCGGCAGGCCGATCCCAGAGAATCGCCCGTGAACGATGACAAAATCACCATCAGCCACGATCGTCCCCGGTTCATATTTCAGCGTTGGCGGGGTGCTCTTGATGAGGTTAAACAGGCCTTCCCGCCCCGGCGCGATATGCGCGCTATGCTGCATGTAGTCGGGCGACCAATACCGTTCGGCCTCCGCATAATCCCGCTTGTTAAAAAGGGTGTCGAATGCTTCGAGAACCAATGCTTTATTTCTTGCTGGTATTGATTGACTCATTTTCATCATTCCTTTGTGCCGGCTTTAGGTGCTTGGTGAATTTGATTGTGCCATCATATCGTTGAATTGCGTCACCAATGCGCCCTCATTCGGGCCCACGTTGTTCCGCAGGGGTTTTGCTCGCTCCACCAACACCTCCTCCGCGCCTGTTCCGATAACTTTGATCGTCTCTGCGATGAATTCAGAGAGGGGCATGGCACGGGGCTCGTTATTGCTGTTTAAAAGGTCCGTCTGCACCCAGGGTGGCGCAATCTCCAGAACCGTCACCGAGCTGCCCTTGAGTCGGTACCTCAGTGACAGCGTGTAGGAATGGATCGCCGCCTTCGTGGACGAGTACACCGCTGCCATCGCAAGTGGAACAAACCCCAGAGCTGAAGATATATTCACCACTACGGCGTGCTCCTGCTTTTTCAAGTGGTCGATGAGCGCTCCGGTCATGCGAATCGGACCCATCAGATTGGTGGTGATGGTGGACATCAGCATCGCTTCATCGACTGCTCCAGCCGCATTGTCGACGTGCATGACCCCGGCATTGTTGATGAGCACGTTCAACTTCGGGTAGTCCGCAATCAGTTTTTTTGTCACTGCGGCGATGTTCGCCGCGTCTTTGACGTCCAATTCAACTGATTTCATTCCGGGATTGGCTTTCGTCGTTTCAGCCAAATGGCCCTTGCGGCGGCCTGAGATGATTACCTGGTTGCCAAGTTTGTGCAGCGCCTCGGCAAGTCCGCGCCCGATTCCCGAACCGCCGCCGGTGACGAAGATTGTATTGCCAGTGAGTTTCATTTGTTCTCCTTTGCCCTTGTTGGCTGTTGTTTCGTGATTTCTGTTTTGGTCTCAGCCATCTGTCTGTTCCTCTTCATCGCCGATTAAAGTTGTGACTACGCGTTCATGCCGCCATCGACTGTCAGGTTCGCGCCGGTGATGTAAGACGCTTCTGGTCCGGCGACGAATGCCACCATCGCGGCGATCTCGTCAACGTGACCATAGCGATTGAGTGCTGTAGCGGCCTTTTGTGGCACCGCCCAATCGCCTGTGGCGGGGTTCAATTCCGTGTCGATCGGACCCGGCTGCACGTTGTTGACCGTGATGCCCCGGCTCCCGATTTCTCGGGCCAGCGCCTGAGTGAACATCTTGACGGCTCCCTTCGTGCCCGCGTAGGGCACAAGCCCGGGCGCCGCGACACGCTCACCCACGGCCGAGCCGATCGAGATGATGCGACCGCCACTCTTCATGTGCTTCAGCGCTGCCTGCGTCGCGACGAATACGCCGCGGATGTTAATGTCGATCACGCGATCCATCTCTTCCAAGGTCGTCTCCTCGAATGGCTTCGGAATAGCCGTGCCGGCATTGTTCACCAGGACATCCAGTTTGCCGAAGGTCGCGACGGCCTTTTCGACAGCGGCCTTGACGGCCTGGGCGTCGGCGGCATCTGCTTGAATTGCGATCGCCTTTCCGCCGCTACGTTCAATCTCCTTCACGACCGAGGCGGCCGCATCAGCGCCCTTGGCGTAAGTAAACGCCACGCTTGCCCCGTCGGCTGCCAGCCGCCTGGTAATCGCTGCGCCAATCCCTCGCGAACCGCCAGTGACTACTGCGACCTTGCCCGCCAATTTTTGTCCATTGTTAGTGCTCATATGTTTTGGCCTTTCTGTGACTTCTGTTGTTGTCTGCCCCTCCCATCAAAGACTGTCAGATTGTGAGGATGACCCTGCCGAAGGGGCGGCCCTCAATTAGGTAACGCAGAGCATCAGCCGCTTCGGTCAGCGGGAAAGTTTTAGCTACAATCGGTTTGATCGTACCGGATTTAAGCAGAGGGACAATAACGTTCCAGGCGTCAGCCCGTGCCGCCGGCGGCTGAGCGAACATGTTGAGACCCCGGATGCTGGCCTGCGGCACGATGAGATTTGTCACGTCAATGGTTGTCTTACGGCTTGCGGAATACCCCAGTGTCGTGAGGCTTCCTTCCAACGCAAGCGCTCCGAGCGCCTCGCTCAAGACTTCACCACCGATTCCGTCGATGACAATGTCTGCGCCGTAACCGCCCGTGATACGACGCACGCCGTCACCCAACTTCTCCAAAGAGGTATCAATGACTTCATTGAATCCGAGCGCCTCCGCCTGCTCGGCTTTCGCATGATTGGTCGTGCTTGACATGGCGTGTTTTGCGCCCAAGGCGCGCGCCAATTGCGTCACTGCATTGCCGATCGATCCTCCGATCGCCGGTGCCAGCACAGTCTTGCCTGCCCGAAAACCAGCCCGGGTAAGAGCCACCTGCGCGGTGAGATACGCGACCGGAATGCCTGCGGCACTCACGTCGTCTACATTGTCAGGAATCAGGCAAAGGTCTTCCTTCCGTACGGCAACCCACTCACGGTAGGTTCCATCCTCAAAAGCGCCATAGGCGCCGAAGAACATCACGCGTGAGCCGACGGGAAAGTCCGTTCCGCCTCCCTCTTCCACCACGCCCGCTCCTTCGTTGCCCAGGACCAGCGGCGCCTTCGAGTGGTGAAATTGGCCGGAGAGAATCGTATGGTCGAGCGGTGTGACACCGGCCGCAGTCATTCGCAGCACTACTCTTCCGTCCGAGACCGCTGGTTTTGGAAGCTCGACGAGCTTCAACCCGTCATAACCACTGAATTTTTCCGCTCTCATTACGCGCATATTAGTCCTCCAGTCCTTATATCCCCAACATTGCGATGCTATTCTGAACTGTTCGGTTCAAAATAGATCCAAATATTCGTTTCGCAAGAATTCTTTTTTACTTGCCGCTCCAATCTGCGATAGTGGCACATGCGCAACGTGGGCAGACCGAAACAATTCAGTCGAGCCAGCCTTTTGAAAAAGGCGGTGCCCGTCTTTTGGAAACATGGATTTGCGGACACCGGTGTTCACGCACTGGAAAAGGCCACTGGCGTCAACAAATCGGGCCTCTACTCGGAGTTCAAAAGCAAGGAAGACCTGTATCTCGCGAGCCTTAAATACTACATCGAGAATCGTCATGGCAAAGAGCTGTTGACCCGGGAACCACTGGGTTGGGCCAATGTGGAGCGTTTTCTTCAGGTCGTGCGGGATTGCCCGGATGGGCAAACGGGTTGTTTTGCAGTCAATTCAATGCGCGAACTGGCGGTGGTGCCGTCGGAAGCGCAGGAGATGGTGACGATGACTTTGGGTCACCTGAAGCGATTGCTCGCAAAAAATATAAGCGCCGAGCGGACAAGATTGGAACCGGACACCATCGCGGAGATGGTTGTGACGTTTTTTGTGGGGCTATCGCTTGAACAAAATCTCAAGGAAGGCAGAAGGGCCGCACGTCGCAAGCTGAAAAATCTGATGCGGGTGATCCGCTCGCTTTGAATACGGTCGACAGGCGTATCAGCTACCGCTCTTTCAACCATTTCGCGGCTTGTTGCACCCAGTAGGTGAGGATGATGTCGGTGCCGGAGCGGCGGTGTTGTTGTGGCGGGTGGGCCAGGTATAATTATGGATCATGAAACGTGACCCGAATTTCCAGAAAATCGCCCGATGGATTTGCTGGGAGGTTGCGATCCTGTGCCTCGTCATCGGAACTGGGTGTGCGTCCAAAGAGCGCTCGCGGCAGAGCCCGGCAGCGGGAGCGTCCTTGGCCGCAAGGCAACCCGCGGCGCTCGACTTGATCGTATTGGGTTCGGGTGGGCCTGACGCCGGCGGACGGGCGTCGACGTGTTTTGTTCTTTCCCTGGATGGTTCGCCGAGAATTCTCATTGATGCGGGTTCCGGCGCGTTCGTACGACTGGGTGAAGCGGGCCTCTCGCTCGATCATCTCGATCTCATTCTGTTAACTCACCTGCATATCGATCACACCGGCGAATTGCCGGGGATCCTCCTGGCCCGCGCCGTTGGCTCGCCCGGCCCCGCCGAGATTCGGGTCTTCGGGCCAACTGGGTCGGGCCAGTTTTCGTCGACGAAACGGTTTGTGGATCTGCTTTTTGGCGCGCAGGGGGCGTTTGCGTATCTCGCGAGTTTTTCTGCGCCGCTGACGATTGTGGCAACCGACGTGGATGCCAGACTCCTGCCTGGGGCCAAGCCGCAGATGGTGTTCGATGAGAATGGACTGCGGATCGACGCGATTGCGGGCCATCATTTCGATGCCCCGGCAGTTGTTTATCGCGTCGACTACAAAGGCCGCAGCGTCGTTTTCTCCGGCGATATCGATCCAGCCGGATTGGAGAATCTTCGCCTCATCGCCGACCATTGCGACCTGCTCGTTTTCAACACGGTGGTGCTGGATCCGCCACAGTCGCGGGCGATTCTTTATTCCCTGCACACGCCGCCGAGAAAAATCGGTGAAGTTGCCGCCGCGGCGCATGTCGGGGCGTTGTTGCTCACGCATCTGAATCCATCGATCGACGAGGCGCACGAGGCCGTTCTGGCATCGATCCGGCGGAGTTATGCGGGGCCGGTGACTTTTGCGCGGGACGGGATGCGGGTGGGGATGTAGGTGGTCGGGCAAATGTCTAATGTCTAGATGTGACCCCGGTTTGGTGGCTGTTGCCGTTACGGCCCCGATTTGGCTTGAACTGGCGGTCTGGGTCTGGTACCAAATAACCTTGTTCTTAGCTGACGAGCAGAGCGATCTGATTTGGTGCCATTTGGCTGGTCGCGATGGGCAAAAGCCAGTCGAAGTCGAACTAACTGACTGCTGTATCGATGTATCCGTCATCCGAAGTAGGACGAGTTCCCCGAATGCAAACGACCTGTCCTGCCTCACGTCTAAACGTACAGCTCCAATGGAGGGGTACTTCATGAAACGAATCACGTTGGTCCTTTGCCTGGGAGCGCTCAGTGTTTCGACCCCGGCTGCCTTAGGTCAAACGAATTCGCCGGGAATAGTCTCCCAGGGCCTACCGGCCACCGCCAGCAGTTTCCAGGCGGCCAACGTCCCGTCGAATGCCAACGATGGTAATCTCGCGACGCGATGGTCCGCCGCGGATGGGACCTATCCGCAGTGGTGGAGAGTGGATCTGGGATCGACGCAAAACGTCTATCGAGCAGTAATCGATTGGTTCGGCGCCGGTCTTCGGTCATACACGTACCGGATCGACATCAGTAATGACGACACGAACTACACCACCCTGGTGCCCAGCGCCCCATCGGTTGGAAATACCACCAACAACTTTATCGCCACTACCCGCTACGTTCGGGTCTGGGTGACGGGGGTCACCTCCGTCAATGGAATCGCCGGTTTTTGGGAGTGCCAGATTTACGGTCAGGCTACCAACGGACAAAACCTTGTAGCCAATCCAGGTTTTGAGACAGGGAATACAAGTGGCTGGGCATTCACACCAGCGGCTTCCGGAAGTGTTTTGCAATTTAGCACGAGCAGCCCACATTCGGGCGTCTATGATGCGGCTTTCGGTGCGTACGCCGGTCTAAATGACACCCTGTCTCAGCAGTTGCCGACCCAGGCAGGCGTCGTGTATGACTTCAACTTTTGGGTAAATACCTCAGACGGAGATTCAAGTTCATATCTAACTGTCAGTTGGGGCGGGAGCACAATCTTGGAAATAACCCCCACCAGCGGCACTTTCGGCTGGTCGAATTTCGATTTTGCGGTGACAGCCACTGGACCGACGACCATCTCGTTTTCTGGTCGAAACGCCCCTTATTTGGTTTACTTGGATGATGTCAGCGTAACCGCCAGCAATGGGCCGTATAGCTTCGGCGATGGAATTCCTGATTGGTGGCGAATCCAGTATTTTGGCACCGCCGCAACGACCAATGGTTCCTCTTGCGCCAGCTGCGACGCCGACGGCACCGGCCAGAACAATTTGTTCAAGTACCTGGCAGGTCTAGACCCGACGAACCCGGCTTCGGTGTTTGTGCTCAACTTCGCCGGAGTTACGAACCAGCCATCACAGAACAACCTGTTTTTCACTCCGCTTACTTTGGGCCGCACCTACACACCGCAGTTCAGCACGGACCTGGTGAGCGGCAGTTGGTTGCCCCTGACAAGCTACGCAGGCCCTGTGACGAATGGCAGCCAAGTCACCATCACGGACACCAACCCGATTCCGCCGCAGGAATTCTATCGCATCGACATCTCTTTGCCGTGATGGATTGGGAGTACACCCGCAATGGAAAAATCGAAGTCACGATAGGAGTTTTGCAGGCTTAAGGTTGCGACCAGGGCACGACGAGGTCGCGTGTCGTCGGACTCCGCTTGCGGCTACGCGGCGGCCACTCCTTCAACCACTTGGCGGCTGGTTGCGAGTGGTAGGTCAGGATGAGGGTGGCGGCGGAGGAGCGGAGTTGCGCGAAAAGGAAAAGTGTCAATAGTCAACGACTGACCCCTCCCCGCATCCATCGATCGACGGGGCACACGAGGCGGTGCTGGCATCGATCCGACGGATTTACGCCGGCCCAGTGACGTTTGCGCGGGATGGGATGCGGGTGGGTATGTAGGGGGGTGACGGCGGCGGGTACGACACGGAAACGACAGAGGTCCCTCGACAAGTCCCGCAATCCTGCGGGATCCCGTCGCATGACGACGGGACTCGGGATGACGAAGGAAGAGAGAAACAGCGGCCACGATCTCGAAAAGGATTCGGGACAGGCTGCGCGTGGCCCTCCAATTGGGAGACGCCGCGTGAGGACGCGCGGCCTACAACGGCAAGATGGCTACGCGGGAGCGCCGGCCCTCCCAACGACCAAATCATTCCTTCAACCACTTCGCGGCCTGTTGGGCCCAGTAGGTGAGGATGATGTCGGCGCCGGAGCGGCGGAAATTGGCCGATATCGAAGAGAATCTGTCCAGAGTACAGAGTCAAACTAACAACTAGCGAACTGATGCCTTTTCGGTCCGGCGTTGATTGATTGTTTTCGCGAGTGACGCACCTGTTATTAGTCGAAACTTTAGTGTTGACCACTGTAACGTACAATGTGGTAATTAACAAAAGGGTAATCAAATTCTAACCAACACGTAAAGGAGCGGTCCATGACAAGAGCCTTCCTGCGATTGATCCGTTGGTCAATGTTGCTCGTGGTTTTGACTGGAGTGGCGGCCTTCGCTGCCGATCCACTATTGCCCAACGGTCTCGTCATCCTATTGAGGCATGACACTAACCTGCCTTTTGACGGGTCAACATGCTGGCCCCGACGATTTGGAGGGGATATGGGTATGCCGGCGGGTAAGGGATTCACATGGACTGCGCTACCCGGCGGCCAAAGCCCGAACGCGACTCCGTTACCTCAAGGCTTCGTCTTTGGCTTGATGCATACAATCAACAACAAGAACGACGGAATTAGAGTTCTCGGCAAGGATCCGAGTAAGGACGGCAGCTTCTCGGGATTCAATAAAGAGTTTGGCGGGGATATAGGGGCACCCGCCGGGAACGGGTTCTGCTGGTACGAATCGTCCGGTCAGGGTTTCGGAGGTGATTTTAGCATCGTCGACCGGCTGCCAAAGGGAACGATCCTTGGCCTTGTGAACAAGGTAAATCAGTCGAACTACAAACTCATATACAATGGCAAGACATATGATGCCAGCGATGTGAATGGCCCTACGCCGCCAGGGTTCGCTCGCAAGTTTGGCGGGGATATGGGACAACCCGCCCAAAAGGGTTACTATTGGTTTGAAAAGACTGACGGTGATTTACCTGCCACCCCACAACTATCTGGTTCGGTCAGCACCACGATCAGCGCAGACAAGAAGACTGTGGATTGGACTGTGATCGTGGCCAACAATGGATCTGCAGATGCCGTAGGCCCATTCAATGTCAACTTTGGGGTAACATCAAATGCAGGCGCTAATGAAGGGCCCCAAATCAATGCATTCAAGAATGTTCAGGTGCCCGCCGGAACTATAATCAGCCCGGGAAAGTCGTTTCAGGGTCAAAACCAGCTTCAGAGCGCATACTACACTTGTCCGGGAGCGTACTGGGTCACGGTGCTGATTGATCCTGAGCAGAAGGTTACCCAATGCGACAGATCTCACAATCGATACGAGGACAAGAATTATTGTCTTCAGCCATAGGCTGATTGTCATAGGTCGCCTATTGTCGGTGCCTCCGTCCGCACATTGGGATGCGGCGGTTTGAAGTCGCGAAAACTCGGAGTGTGTGACGGAATGAAGCTGCCGGTACGAGGTGATTAGCCTTTTAACCATTGGGCAGCTTGTTGAGCCCAGTAGGTGAGGATGATGTCGGCGCCGGAGCGGCGGAAGCCGGTGAGCATTTCCAAGACGGCTGGTTTTTCGTCGAGCCAGCCGTTTCGGGCGGCGGCTTTGAGCATGGCGTATTCGCCGCTGACGTTGTAGCAGGCGACGGGGTAGCGGAACTTTTCTTTCACGCGCCAGATCAGGTCCTGGTAGCCGAGCGCGGGCTTGACCATGACGATGTCGGCGCCTTCCTCGATATCGAGCGCGACTTCGCGCAGGGCTTCCTCGGCGTTGGCGTAATCCATCTGGTAGGTGCGGCGGTCGCCGAATTGCGGAGGCGACTCGGCGGCTTCGCGGAACGGGCCGTAATAGGCGGAGGCGAATTTTGCGGCGTAACTCATGATGGGCGTGTCGGTGAAACCGGTTTCGTCGAGCGCTGCGCGAATGGCGGCGACGCGTCCGTCCATCATGTCGCTCGGGGCAACGATGTCGGCGCCCGCGGCGGCGTAGGCCACGGAGGATTTGGCGAGGAGGTTTAGCGAGGCGTCGTTGTCGATTTTGTATTGTTTTAGGGCCTTGCGGACGGCTGGGCCAGCCGTCCCTACCGGTTTGATGACACCGCAATGGCCGTGGCTCATGTATTCGCAGAGGCAGACGTCGCAGATGACGATGAGTTCGGGCAATTCCTTTTTCAGCGCGCGCACCGCTTTCGGAATGATGCCGTTTGCGGCGTAGGCGCCACTCGCCTTTTCGTCCTTTTTGTCGGGGATACCGAACAAGATCACGGCGGGCACGCCGAGCTTCGCTATTTGCGCGGATTCTTTCACGAGTTCATCGACGGAAAGCTGGAACTGGCCGGGCATCGAGCTGATCGGTTTGCGGAGGCGCGAGCCTTCGCGCACGAAGAGCGGTTGGACGAGGTCGCCGACCGACAACTCGGTTTCGCGCACGAGCGCGCGCAGCTTGGGGTTCTGTCGCAACCGACGCGGGCGATAGATGGGAAAACGCATGGGTTATTGCGGAACGAGGCGTGGTTCTGCTTCGCGAATCAAGGCAATGATGTCGTCGGGCAGCTTCGCGGCCTTTAGTTTGGCGCGGAAGTCCGCGTTGTTCACCAAGCGCGCGAGGCGGGAGAGCAGTTGCAGGTGCTGGCGGACGTTCGGCGCACAGAGCAGGAAGAAATGAAAAACGGGTTTGCCGTCCAGCGCGCCGAATTCGACACCTTGGTTGTGGCGACCATACGCGAGGACGGCGCTGTCGACGAGGCCGACGAGGGCGTTGCGGGCGTGCGGGATGGCGACGCCTTCGGTGACGCAGGTGGGGCACAAGTCTTCGCGCGACTTGAGGGCCTGGAGGAGCGTTTCGAAGAGCCGTTCCTCGCGTGGGTCGAGAACCAGGGCGGACAATTCGCGGAGCACGCCGTTACGGTCCGGGGCGGCGAGGTTGAGGTTGACGCGGGCCGGTGCGATGGCGTTGGCGATGGTCAGCGGTTGCGGCAGGCCGGTGGCTTCGGGCGGAAGATCCTGCCCGTCAATCGGTATGGCGGCGGTGTTGGCCATCCACGAAGCGATCGCGCTACGCTGGAAGCGCCATTGGCGCGCGAGTTTTTGCGCGGGGATGCGGCCTTCCTGCGCCATGCGGCTGACGGTTTTCTCGCTCAAGCGGAGGTAGTCGGCGACCTCCTTGAGCGTCATGATTTCAGTTTCCATGGGTGAGAAGATAATACGGCGCGGGTGGTCGTTGCGCAAGCGACGAAACAGGCTGCGGCAGGGTTCAGTATTTGCGTTCGTAGCTGCGGATGACGCCGATGACTTTGCCGAGGATGCGGGTGTCGCCGGCGACGGGGATTGGCTCGTAGCGGGGATTGGCGGGTTGGAGCCAGAGTTTGTTGTTACGGCGTTCCAAGCGTTTGACGGTGGCTTCGCCATCAACCAGCGCGACGACGATCTCGTCTGGCTCGGCGTGCTCCTGAGAGCGCACGACGACCAGGTCGTCCTCGCAGATACCCGCTTCGATCATGGAATCGCCGTGGACTTTGAGGGCGAACGTTTTTTGGCCGGCGAACTCCTCGCTGAGGTCGAGGCTACCCTCGATGTTTTCCTCAGCGAGGAGCGGGCCGCCGGCGGGGACACGGCCGAGTATGGGGATAGGAAGGAGGAACTCGGCGCGGAGAAGTTTGGACCAGTTGCTGGGGACGAGGCCGCGCGATTTGCCGGGGAGTTTTCGGAGATAGCCTTTGATTTCAAGGGCCCCGAGATGATCGCGGGCGGTGCCGGTGGAGCGGTAGCCGAATTTGGCGCAGATCTCGCGGACAGTGGGTGGTGAGCCGCTTTTGCGGATGCTGTCGAGGATGTAGGTGAGCAGCTTTTGTTGCGGCGGCGTCAGCGATTCTTGCATGGAAGAATGGGATACCACACAAATGTGTGGTAGTGCAAGAAAATTGTGTGAAAAAAGATCGGCTAAGCTGCCGCGAGGGCGCAGGTGATAGCGCGGTCGAGCTCACGCATGTCGAAGGGCTTTTCGACGAAGCCGCGGGCGCCCGCATCGCGAGCTTCGGATTCGGTGGTGCGGCTGCCGGTGACGATGACGACCTTCGAATCGGGGCTGCTCTTGGAGAGCATGGTGGTGCAGGTGAGGCCGTCGATGAGGGGCATGCGGACATCCATGACGATCAACTCGGGTTTCATGCTGGCGCACTTGTCGATGGCGTCCTGGCCGTTGGTGGCGTAGCCGATCACTTCGTGGCCGAGGTGTTCGAGCACGAGGCGCAGGGCGAATCGAACCGAGTCTGTATCATCTGCAATCAAAACCTTCATCGTGGGGATTAGTTTAGCACTGGGCATGCCATGGCCTTCAAAGCCAGTAAAATAGGGCGTTTTAAGGCAAGCAGAAGCGGAAAGTAGCCCAAAATTGGCCACGGTTAGCGAAAAGAAGAGAGAATATGTCCGCTTCTCAGGGCTGGCGGCGTGGCGGCTACGGGCAGGAAATGGTAGTCAACCCCGCCGGCGGTGGCGGAAACATGGTGGTCATGTCGGGTGTGGCGGTCATGCCGGAACTGAATTTTTCATTCCATTCCGCATGACCATCCAGAAAGAGATAATTGCCGGCAGTGGGATTGGAGGCAACATGCTTCGAATGTGGCTGATAAGCCACATTCGAGTCAGACGGACTAGTCATGTAGGCTTTCGAATTCACACTCTCAACGACTGGCTGTATGCCTGCCGAGTCCGAAAGGAATTCTCCGACGACGGCCACAGAACTGTTGTTTAGAAGGGGACACGTGAGACGCGAACCGGCAATCCAGTAGTTGCCATCAGGATTGTCAGAATTCCCGGTACCGACGCAGATCGCATAGGAACACGGACTTTGGGGATTGCTGGATCCTGCTGGAGGCCGTCGGTCATCGGGGCACTGGAGGACTTTTGCCGTGAGATAACCGCCGTCGACCAGCGCCTGACACCAGTAGCGGGCTGTTCCTAGGGCATTAGTGGCGTTGTTATCCGCGGTGGGAATATGATTGTTGTTGTTGTTGTCGCCCGAGTAGGCGAGCAGCGCGATTCCGATCTGATGGAGATTGGCAGCGCAGGCGACGCGTCTCCCCTTCTCACGGGCGGTATTCAGCGCGGGCAGCAACATCGCGGCGAGCAGCCCGATGATGGCGATGACCACTAGTAATTCAATAAGGGTGAAGGCGGAACGTTGCTTCGATGTGGTTCGCGGCATTGGGATTCCTCTCGTACTACGTTGTACATACACCCCGGGGGTGGGTTCGTCAATGAAGAACGGCATTGCAGAATTCGCGGGCGAGACGCCCGCGCCACTATCCGCTGTCTACTGGAAGTAGTGGACGCGGTAGTAGTGAGGCGGGACGTTGGTCGCGCCGCCAACATCGGTGTAGGTGGTGGTGAAGACGCCGGTGCCGCCGGGAGCAAACTGTGAACTCGTAATGTCGGCGAAACCGTTGCTGGTGTAGCTGCCGTCGGTCGCGGCGCTGTTGGACTGCAAGAGGCTGGTGCTGCCGCCGGTGGCGGACCAGGTAATCGCGATATCATTGCCGGTGTGTACGATGGAGATGAGTTGGACCGTCGCGGTGGATGAGGATGACGAGCCTGCTCCGACGATCAGATTGACCTTGCCGGCAACGCTGGTATCGACCGAGCAGGCGGTGTTCGAGGGCGTGGTGCCGATTGTGACCAGGTTGGAGGTGAAGACGCCGCCGTAAGTGAAAATTGTGTAGGTGGTGTTGGTGAAGCCGGCACCAGCGACGACGTTGAGCGTGCCGCCCAGCGTGAGGTTTTGGGCGACGACGGCGGTGTTGGTGTTGGTGCCGAGGGTGAACGTCATGATCGCCGTGCTGTTGAAGGTGGCGTTGCTGAGGTGGACGGTGGAGAGGTTGTTGAACCAAGTCGAGCCGTTGACCAGTAGCGTGCCGTCCACTTGCAACATTGAGTTGGTGACGAACAAGACGCCGCCGGCACCGATGGTCAGTCCATTCAATACGTGCAGCGGCACCGTAGCGCCAAAGTTCATGTTGGAGAGGGACAACGAGTTGGTCACGCCCCCTACCCCCGAGACGGTGAGATTGCTGATTGTCAGTTCGGACTGCTCCAAAGCGGCATCGCTGGCGTTGATGATGACCGTCTTGGTGGAGGAATTGGTGATATAATCTTGATTGTCGTTGATCGTGGGAGCGACACCCAATGACCAACTACCGGAAGCGTCCCAGTGGTAATTATTGACGTTTGCGCCCCCGTAGATCCAGCTATTGGTGGCGGCGTGGGTGGTGGTGACGGCGATGGTGAGGCCGACGACGGCGATGATAGTCCTGATTCCCATGATCCCCTTGTTCATTATAATACAGTCAGCCGGGTCAGGGTAGTAGAACAGGAAAAGGGGTGGGAGTCAAGGAAAGACGGGGAAACGGGCAAGACCCTCCGTCGCGAGGACGCTATGGGGGGCAAGCTGCCGTTCTACGTGGACGCTGTCGCATTGGCCTTGTTCCAGGCGTCGGCGGCCTCTTTTTCGGTGTCGAATAGCCGTAGCTTTTGGCAGGCGCACAAGACGAAGTACTTCTTGGTCATCGACTGGCCTTTGCCTTTGAGTATTTTTGTAAGCACGGTACCGGGCAGGAGATGGCACGTCAGACAACGTTTAAGCTTTGCTTTTTTCATTGGCTCCGCCTTGGCCGCAGCAACGTACCCCCCCCCCCGGCGTATGCAACGTAAATCGCTACACTACCCCGGAAGCGGGCGGGATACCTTCACGACAAGGATGCAGCATTCGGCTGGATACCCTCGTCGAACTCGGGCATCCAGCCCTACAATACGACGGGGACAAAAAGTCGTTGACAGGGGGGTGTGGACGCTGTACATACAATGTAGGTACGCACGATATGGAGTTTGATTGGTCAGATCCGCCGTTTACGGGCAAGAATTCACCGACGACGCGTGAAATCGAGGAGTCATTTGAAGATCCGTTGGGGGTGCGATTGTTTCCCGATTCAGGACGGTTCGCGAAGGAGTCGCGGGCATTTTGTCTTGGACGGACGTTGACGGGACGGGGTATTTTCAGTGTGTACCGTTCGGATGGCAAGCAGGTGCGCGTGATCGGTTCGCGGTCGATGACGGAGGAAGAGGAATATTTTTACGATAGGAAGGTGTCGGAGTGGACGTCGTGAAAAAACAGGCAATGAACAGGAGCAAACGGAGGAAACAGAGAGACCTCTGTATCCCCTCCCAAGGAGGGGAACTGTATAGGATAGGCTTGATATGGACATCGTGACCGTATGGGAAGAGATACCGCAGTTCGCGTGCGAGCATGACGAGGCGAAGTTTTGGGTGTCGCATCGCATCGACGCGAAGCTGATGGAGGAATCGATCATCAACGCCGACCAGGCGGAGTCGACGTCGATCACGTTGCGGATCGATCCGCGGATGCTGTCGCGCATCAAACGTCTGGCGCGGTCACGGTATTTAAACTACCAGTCGATGATAAAACAGTGGATTAGTGAGAGAATGGAAAATGAGTTGAGAGACAGAGGTAGTAGATGAGACCTTCACTAAGAGCGCCTAACGAAGTCGATTCTTGTAGCCACGCCGCTCTGTCGGCGTGGGGTGTAAAACTTCGCCGGTCAAGCAGGCGCGGCGACAGAGTGCCGCGGCTACAACGGACAAGCAGTGGATTCACGCTCATCGAATTGCTGACCGTGCTGGTGATCATCATGATTTTGGTGGGGATCATTGTTGGCGCGTCGAAGTATGCGCAACAAAAGGGCGGCAACACACGGGCCCAAGCTGAAATCGCGGCGATGGAATCGGCACTGGAAAGCTATAAGAACGATAATGGCTTCTATCCCATGAGTACGCCGAATCCAGACAACGCCGGAACAAATTCAATTCTTCTTTACTTTGCACTGGTAGCCGGACCGAAGAGATACATTTCGTTCAAACCGACAGAAATGCGGGATGGCGGTGGCAGTATTAGTTTTAGCTTTCCCTGCGGCACGAACACGATTTCTTATAACAATATAACAAACGTCATGGTGATGGATCCGTTTGGGTATCCATACAATTACTATAACCCGTGTAACACGGGCGGCCCAAACAATCGGGTGAGCTTCGACCTGTGGTCGAACGGCCCTAGCGGTATCACTGGGGCGGTTGACAACATTACCAACTGGAAATCGAACTAGGAGACAAGATGAAAGACCACGTCAAAACCAAGCGGGCATTCACGTTGATCGAGTTGCTCACTGTAATCGCAATCATTGGCGTTCTAGTCGCGCTCCTCTTTCCTGCGATCAAGAGTGCGCTTACCAAAGCGGAGGCAACTAAAGCTCAACACGGGGTCACGGATTTGGCGACTGCGTTTCAACACTACTACACGGAATACGGCCATTGGCCCGTTGGTGATTCAATAACATCGAATCTTACGTATATCGTGGACACGAACTTCGTCGCTCTCCTGCAGGGACTGAATAATACTGCCAGTCTGACCGCTCTCACGAGCCCAACCTACCCACCGCCGGCACCGTCCACCCCCACAGCCACCAGCCTTCTTCAGGGCAACCCACGTGGAATCCACTTTCTTGACATCAAGCAGGCGGATTTCAGTCCCACCCTGGGTTTCACCGATCCGTGGAAGCAACCTTACTTTTGCCGCTTTGATGTTTCCTACGCCAATACGGTCGGCAACCCTTTTCTCCCCGCCTCGCCCGGCGTAAACGTAAATAGTGGTGTCCTGATTTGGTCGGCCGGTCCGGACGGACAATTTGATACCGGCGGCGATGCGCCCAGCCCATCACCACTCAACAAAGACAATATCAAGAACTGGTAGCGCTGCATGAGGAAGTCACGAAAAAACGGGTTTACGCTGATTGAGATGCTCACGGTGATCGTGATCATTGTTATCATTCTGTCCATCGGCCTCCCCGCGTTTACGAATCTGATGAAGTCCGGCGGGTTGAGCGGAGCGCAGCGCGAGGTCGCCAATGCATTGGGCCTTGCCCGCCAGTATGCCATCACGCACCGCACGAAGACGCGCGTCCTATTCCCGTATAGTGGCACTATAGTTTCAGCCGCGGACACCAACTCTACGATTCTCTGCCCGTTATATCTGAGTTATGCCGTGCTTGATATGGGCCCAACCAATTACATCTCGAAATGGGAGCATCTCCCGGCGGGCACGGTTTTTATGGATAGCAATCCACTTCTGGGAAATCCTCCTGCTTCTCGTCCTTGTTTGGATAACTTACAGACGACCTCCTTCATTCCTTTTCCTTACACGAATTCCGTTGCCTATCCGCTCGCGTACATCGAGTTTCAACCGACGGGCGCTGCTACCCCATCGCCCTCCGGTGGTCCAAGCAGTTTCACACTCACCGAAGGTTATATGAGCGGCGCGAACGTGATGCCTACTTCCAAGACCAGCACCAGCATTGTGAACAGAGCCATCATCAGCGTGGATATCGTCATCGGCCGCATCCAGGTGACACGGCCATGAGGAATCGTTGCATGAAAAGAGGTGCCTTTACGTTGGTCGAAGTGATGCTGGCACTCGCCATCGTTTCCATCGGCCTCATCGCCATCCTCGGCCTGCTGCCAACCGGGCTACGATCCGCACGCGACGCCGCGGACAACACTTTGTCTGCGACCATCGTTCAAGACACGTTCAGCGGTTTACGCACAAACAATTTTCACAAGGCCGTCCTGTGCGACACGTGCCCTCCGCTGCCTACGCAGGACTTGAGCGCTTATGACACGATCGCAAATCCCGCGCTTCGAGTTTTCAATTACTACGATCAAGATGGCTTCTCTACGCCGCAGGCGACTGCTTATTACAGGGTGATACTCGATTTTCAACCACAGCCACCGCTGGAGCTGACTCGCGTGACCGCGACAGTCGTTTGGCCGGCCCAAGCTAAAAATCCGGTCAACAGCACCATCTTCACCACCCAAATCGCGCGGTACAGATAATGAAATTCCGAAGAAATACCGAAGCTGGCTTCACGCTGCTGGAATTGCTGGCCGCTATGGGAGTCCTGGCCGTGATGATTGTCATGCTTTTTGCGGCCTTCAGCGAAGCCAGCCGTGCCTGGCTAATCGCTGAAAACCGCGTCGAAACATTTACCCAGGCGCGGGCAGCCCTTGATTTGATGTCGCGAGAGCTGTCGCAAGCGATCACCACGTCCAACATGTCATTTCTGGGCAGTACCACCAACATTGCCTTCATTGCGCCAATCAATACTATTCCGGGAGACGTGGTCGATCTTCAAGAAGTGGTCTACCGATGGACCGGTACGAATCTGGAGCGACAAGCGACCCCTTTTTCTGCGCCGGGGGGTGTGTGGGATTTCTATTCCTTCCCGCAAACCTGGCCCAAGGATGCGACCACCCCGGTGACCGTGGCGGACAATGTCGTGTCGCTGGATCTGAGGTATATGTATTCCAATGGAGCGACTGACACTTTCTGGAATTCGACTGTGTTACCCGGTTTCGCATGGTCGCGAATACCGCCCACCAGTAATGCTGTTGCGTTTGTTGGTGCCCCAGGAGCCATGGGTTACCGGCCACCCGCTGGCGTGGAAATCACTCTCGGAACGATTGACACTCGTGGAATGACCCGGCTCCGGGCCATCGCGCCGTTTGGCACAAATGGGTTCCCCGCGACGGTTGGTCCCTTCACGAATGCGTTCAAACAAATGACGCGGTATTTCACCACGTTCGTTCCCATTCCAAACGGCCAGCAATGAAAAAGCACGCGACATTCAGCCAGCCCATTCGCCGCAAGAATTTTCGGGGCAAGTCCGAGAGTGGGATAGCGCTAATCCTGACGCTGGCAATCTTAGTGATGGTCACATTGTTGGTAGTGGCCTTCGCCATCAGCATGCGCGTGGAGAACACCGCTTCGAGGAATTTCAATGATTTGATCAAGGCCCGGCAGATGGCCCAAGCCGCCGTCGACCAGGCGGTCGCCACTCTCCGCAACGCCACGCCAGTTGTTTCGCCCGGCGTCAATTATGTGACGTCTCCCGGCGCTGTCTACACGTTCGCAGGTGGCGTATGGACTACCTCGTCGCTGGTCTCAACGAATTGGACTACACCCAGCCTCACAGGCTTGGTGGACTTGAACCAGAACAACCTGATCACGGGGCTAACGGGTGATTACCCTGCCGGTTCGAGGATATGGGCCGGATGGACCAACGTCACGGCGAGCGGGTCGAGTCAGGTGATTGGACGGTTTGCTTATTGGGTGGATGATGAATCCTCGAAGGTGAACCTGAATGTGGCCGGCTCGCGCGGCAATGATCTCCAAGGCTACACGCCCGCGGCGATTGATCTGCAGAGCTTACACTTCACAAGCGTGGATCAAATCAATATTACGAATTACGTGGCGACTGTTAGCCCGTTCGACACGGTCGAGAGCATTAAGATGACAGCACCTCCGTTGGTACCTCCTGCGCCCGGTATAACCCCCGCGACGTACACCAACAACCAGTTTTATACGACAGTCAACTCTACGTCACCCGACATCACGCCATGGGGAGATAAGAGACTCAATCCAGTCGATGTCGTAACCAATAATGTTCTGTATCCGACACCGGATTCGAAGGTCGCAGCGATTAGCAACATGCTGGCAAACGCGGGTCTCACTAATTTCTTCGGAGCGGGCCAAACCTTTGCCGCCAAATATCCCAGCGTCGCCCAGATCGCCGCGAACATTATCGATTACATCGACACGGACGGCCAACCCACAGACTCGAGTATAGTTCCCCCGCTTCCAGTTGATACAACCCCGCCATTTTACCTTGGTCTGGAGCAAACGCCTTATCTCAATGAACTCGTCATCTCAAACACGATTGCGGCGACCCCTTTTGACCCCGTGGCCGGCACGACATTGACTTTCAGCCCGCTCGCTACGGTCGAACTTTGGAACATGTACGCAAATAACTGGTTCGCGGCCGCCCACGGGGCGCCGAACGTTCAACTTCAGTTCTCGCCGAGCATTAGTATTTCTGTTGTAGCACCGCCAGGGGCGATCGTGACTAACACCATAGCGTTGACCTCACCGGTCACTATTCCCGCTGGATTCGGCCACAACATTCTTCCTGGAGGTTATGATGGTAATCTTAAGAAACCTGTTACGGTTTCACCCCTACAAATCACCATCAACACCAATATAGCTACGGTCATTTTGAACTCTGGCGCCGTAACCGCCATCTATTACAACAACGCTGGTCGTGTTGATTACGCCATCATTCCGCTTACGAATTACGCGGCGACTGTGACTATAGACGCGACGACCGGTGCAGTGTTTAGCCTGAGTTGGGTCACGGCGTGTAATGACCCGCGAGTCAAGCCGGTCAGCAACAACTGGATTCCCCAAGGAGGCGGTACGAACCAGGGCGTCGACACGCTCGGAAGCATAAATACTAACACTCTTAATCCGCAAGTCACCAATACTATCGGGGCAATATCCTTGCCCGCCGATGGTGATTTTTCCTGTCATACCAACGCTATTGCTCGCGACCGGGGGACGATGTATCCCGGTGAGCTGTCCTATATTCACACTGGTGTGCCCTGGCGAACGTTCTGGCTGCAGCCGCAGTCCGCTCTCGAAACAGGCATTCTCCCGGATTGGGCGGTCCTCGATTTATTCTCCGGGAGCGATGCAACCAACGTCATCGGACGACTCAACATCAATTCGATCATTACGAGTTCTGGTCCTTTTGCGTCCATCCTAGACAGAGTGCTTCCCCTCACCGCACTGTTAACGAATAACGTTCTAGCGTTGCCCGGATATGTTCAGGGAATTGCTGCGACGAACATCTATTTCTATGCCGTTCCGCCCGGATCCAAAGCCAGCCTGCTCCCGCTGCCGGCTACCTTCTCCCCCAATTCGTACACGATGGTCGGGGAAGTAGCGAATACGCAGAGTTTGTCAAACACCTCACCCGGGAGTCAAAAGAGTGATCGCGAGACTCCTGTTCGGGGAATCGCGAACCTCATTACCACGCGGTCGGATACTTTTACGATTTGGGCGATTGCGCAGGCATTTAGTGGTGCGAACCGGCCGGCGGAAGTCAAAGTGCAAGCCATTGTCCAGCGGAGCGTTGACTATACGGTGGCCCCAACGGCGGTTAGCTTCCGTACGCTGTACTATCGGTACATCTATAATTGAGCCCCGATCTCAGAATCGGGGTGAAATTTCAGTCAGGGTGAAATTTCAGCGGGCTATCGGGAATGGATAATTTGTGCTGGACGGGGGCGGGCCGGAGAGGGTATAGTCCGCGGCATGCGGGCTGCATGCCCTACAAAATTCGGAGACAGCACGGCGACAGAGCGCCGTGGCTACAAGGAGAAAAGCGTCGGGCACAAGGGGCGATTCGCAACGTCCAATCCGCCTTCGCGAGGGCTTCGGCGCGACTCGCTGCTGTGCGCAGCTCGGAAGGGGCGATGCCCGCACCTCGATTCTACCAAACGAACCGGATTGGCAAATGCGCATTTGCGAGTGTAAATAATTGAACCGTAGTGGTTTGTGAATTTCACTTTCAAAATTCCAATCCGGTTCGTTTGGAATGGAAACGGGCGGGACACCCGTTTTACGGA
>Ga0206960_1028_pt1 | contig 39622 bp, 37 predicted proteins | sample Alteio_BWOrgHeat_29_FD_153255 | JGI IMG/M metagenome (GOLD analysis project Ga0206960, IMG submission 153255) | Enriched cells from forest soil in Barre Woods Harvard Forest LTER site, Petersham, Massachusetts, United States -... | ecosystem: Environmental > Terrestrial > Soil > Temperate forest >... | reverse complement strand
AAAAAGAGTGGGGGATGCCGAACGATATCGTGAACTCCCCTGCACCGTTGTTTCAAAATGTAACCGCTCTCTATCAGCAAGGCTGGGTTTTCACCCCAGCACGCACACTGCTAGAAGAGACACATTCGCAACCCAATGAGCCTTTTAATGAGTTGATCATTCGATCTAAGCTTTAATGAGGGTTTGAAGGCCTTTTTTCGTGGATTTCCCTGGTTCAATGGCTGAAGCCACTTCTGCTAGAGTTTTTTCTTCTAGATCGCTTCGTCCAAGTGAATCCAAAAGAGCTCTTCCCTGTGAAGTCGGGGTAAATAGAGATAGAAAAGGCCACTTCCCTACCCCTGAATTCAATGCATCGTTCGAGAGAGTGTTGAAATCTACGTTGCGTGGAAGATCTTCGATGCGAGGATAGAGGCTCGCGTAAGCGCACACACTGCTTGCGAGCAGTGAGAGAAGCCCCCCCACCATGAGGGCTTTAAAGCGCAGAAAATACATGTGGAGCCCTTATATTTTAAGACGTAATGGAGTTCAAGCAAAAACCGTCTCTTTAGGTCTATTATTATTTTTTTACTGTTTTTTGAGCAGAATCGCATGTCGTCTCGGGTTCAATCCATTGGCTTCCGCTTGGGGTACCACAACAGTCTTGGGTTACAACCTGGCCTGTTTTTGGGCTCGTGCAGATGAAGTGCGGATTAATCGAGGCGGCATTGCATTCACTACCGACCGCATTACAAGAAGAATAGAGCTCGGTGATTGCAGTCGTAGAGATCAAGAAGCGCAAAGGTGTGGGGTTTAAGGGCACTCCGGTTTTGCGAATGTCGATCACATCTGATTGATTGGCCGTGATGCGGGCGATGCAGCCCGCTGGGAGCAGAGCTTGAATAGCAACAGCCTGTCTATTGGCGCCTGCCATCGAACGAAAAACGGAACAGCCATTAGAGTCGTAATCCAACTTTTTAATAGTCGAATTATGCGCCAAATACGGGGCGATTTGATTCGGAATGTACTCCCCTCTCTGTGCTCCGTCACCTCGGTAAGCAATGTCTAAGGCAGTGCAGTCAGTCGGTATCGGGTCTTCGAGTTTTGGAGCTGAGCCTGTAAGACCCCGCATTGCGAGCAGGGTGCAACTCGATAGGCGGGGGTTGTTATCCGCACGATGCTTAAACCAGTAGCCGCATTGGATCGCATATTGTGCAGTCACTATGTATTTCCACTGGTCATCAAAAATACACACGCAGCAGTTTTTTTCAGCCGATGTAGTGCTCGAAATAGGCGCTGCAAATACGGTCAAACCGAATAGGGCAATATTGAAATAAATGAATAAAAAACGGGTAAAAACCACTCCACACACCTCTCTCTCCAAAGGTAAGTGGGTAGTAACACCGCTTAAATAATAATGCAACGCGTTGACTTATTCATGCTAAGACGTCTGCTTCACGAATGAGAGAGAGCTTATTTCTGCGACCTTTTATTATTTGGAACCTGTTGTTCTGTCTCGTTTTTGAGTCAGGTGCAGGAGCTACATCGACTACGCTCTCCCCTCTTGACCCAATGAATGAGCAGATCAATCAAAACATCGCAGAAGTCATTCAAGCGTCGACTTCACCTTGCCGGAAATTTCTGCGTCGAAACATGATCTGGAAGATTCGCAGTCGTGCCCTTAAAAGGCTTTCATCCTTGAAGGGTGACTACAGCGAAGCACAGAAGCAGGCTTTAGCGCTCCAAGCGGTCAGAGATGTGGTTCGTGCGGTGGATCACATGCCCAGGCAAGCGATCGGTTTAGCTGCACTGCTCAGCCTGATGGCGGTGAATGCAAAAATCACCAGCCTGCTTTTGAATCACTTCGTTAATTCAAAAAGTTTTGTGCCCGTCTTTATTACTTACCTTTCATTTCTAGGGGTCACGATGTTGGGCGGGCGCATTTTAGATCCGCTCTCTGCATGGACTCGTCGATTCGGGTTCTGGTTGATCCCACCGGTACCTCAAGAGACAGTGGCGGCTATACCGATTTCACCCATTCTCCAAGAGGCATGGCACCACATTCAGATCTATTCTATGACTGAGCAAACAGCGACCTACCGGCTTCAAAATCATGTGAAGGCACTTGAAGATCGAATGCGCTTTGCGCTGCAGATTTACTTTTTAGCGAAAAACGAACCTACGCTTCAACGTAGAATCATTGTGGATCAACTCGCCGCAGCCGCTTACTGGGCGCGGCTCTTCTCACTGGATGTTCCATTAGATTCTCCGTTTTCACTGATTGCTGTTCAGGTGAACTTTATGAATTATTACCCAGATACGGAAGGGCTCGCTGATGATGTCTACAAACGAGTTTTGGAGTTAGACATTGAATCGCATCACTCTGCTTATCAGGGTTATTACCGGCAGCTTGTGGATACCTGGTATCGGTAGGTCTTTTTAAGACTTTTTATTTTACGACTTTCACAGACCTAATGATAACCGCTTCGATCGGCACGTTTTCGTTTTGTCCTACGGTCTGAGTTAAGACGTGCTCAATCTTATGAACAACGTCCATTCCGCTGGTGACCTTTCCGAACACGGCATAACCAAAGTGTTGATCTTCGTCTTGGTGATCCAAGAAGGCATTGTCTTTAACGTTGATAAAAAATTGTGCAGTGGCGCTATCTACAACGTTCGTGCGTGCCATTGCAATCGTGCCTTCTAGGTTTTTCAAGCCGTTGCCTGCTTCGTTTTTGATCGGTGCAGAAGTCGGCTTTTCTTTCATGTTTTTAGTCATTCCCCCACCCTGAATCATAAAGCTCGGAATGACTCGGTGAAAAATGGTGTCGTTGTAATGCTTCTTTTTGACATAACTCAGAAAGTTTTTCGTGCTGATGGGAGCCTTCTCAGCGTTGAGCTCGACTTTGATGTCGCCTTTGCTGGTTGAAATGAGCACGACAGGATTTTTAGTCGCGGGTGCTGCGTTTGCCGATGCGGTGAGTAGCGCCAATCCTAAAACGAGTTTTGAAGTGATGTTCATAAAAGCCTCCCTTTGTGGGCTGAGGGTACCCACTCGCCTTCAAACTTTCAAGATTTTGGAATAAGGTCTATTCGCGATAACTTTTCTTATCGCGAATAAAAAGGGGGCGACACTAGCGAATAGACGGGTTTTGAGGTAACCCTGAGTTCGAACTTATGGGTCGCGTCATATTCAGAAAAAACTACAACCCCCCAGTCTTCCGAAAGATTGCCTATGGAACCTGGCGAACGGCTGCTGACCCTTCTGTCTACGGTCAGGTTGATCTGGACGTCTCTCTGGCTCAGCGGTTTGCCACCGAATATTCTCAGAAAAATGAGGTCAAAATCACCCCTACTCACTTGGTGGCCTACGCGCTCGCCAAGTGCATGGCAGAGCGGCCTGAGATCAATGGCATGCTCCGACGCGGGAAAATCTACCTGCGCGAAAAAGTCGCGATCTTCTTTCAGGTCAACGTGCCTGGATCCACCCCGGGTGATCGCGCAGCCAAAGCGAATTTGAGTGGAACCGTTGTACACGGCATTGAGACGATGTCTTTGGCCGATATTGCACGAAAGCTGACTCAAAATGCGGGTGAGATTCGTGCGGGTAAAGACAAAGAATTCAACAAGACCATGGATCTCATTCGACGATTGCCTTGGTGCATGGTGCGCTGGTTCTTAAACTTCGGCACCTGGATTACTTATGGTTTGAACCTAGACCTTTCAGCCTTTGGCATTCCGAGAGACCCTTTCGGTTCAGCGATGATCACGAGTGTGGGCAGCATGGGCATCGACTGTGCATGGGCTCCTTTGTGCCCTTACACACGAGTTCCTCTACTGATTACGATTGGAGCGGTTCGTGACCGTCCGGTCGCGCTCGACGGGGCTGTAGTGGTTCGTCCGGTGATGACGATCGGTATTACTTTTGATCATCGTCTCATTGATGGAGTTCACGCTGCTGAAATGAGCCGGTTGTTTAAGAAGTGTTTTGCTGAGCCGGAAAAATATTTTAGTTAGGCTTTATTTCGCTGCTTCTTCTTCTCTTCCATAGCGAATCGACTTCGCAGCAGCACCCTCAAGCGCTGTCTTGCGTTTGTCGTAGCGCGTGATCATGTCGGTCGATGACCAGCCTGCGAACTCTTGAATCGCTCGGTCAGGCACATGATGGTCTCGGGCGTTTGAAATAGCCGTTGCGCGGCACGAGTGAGGTGAAACGCGGTTCACGATGCCTGCTTTTTTGGCGTACTTCACGACGATATAAAAAATCATCGATGCGTCGAGGGGTTTATTCGTCGAACCTGTGCGGTGATTTTGCATTGGATTAAAAAGCACCTGATCAACGGCTAAGTCTTTTTGTGTGATCTTTGCATAATGAAAAATTGCTGAAACCACAGGTGGAATCAGTGGAATGATACGCTCAGCATTGCCCTTGCCCCGAACTCTGATGAAACTCTGACCGCGTTCATAACCCAAGTGACTCGTACGCAATGCGCACAGCTCAGAACGTCTCAGCCCGCAGTAAAACAAAACCATTAATACGACATAGTGTAAGGCGCCGACACGAGAATGTAGATTGGGTAGCGAGAGCACTCGCCTCACCTCTTCGTCGCTAAAGCCATTGGTGGGTGAAATGCGTTTGGGTTTCAAAAAGCGTACGCCATCAGCCGGGTTGAGTTCAACTAGGCCCTCTTCTTGAAGCCAGCCAAAGAAGCTCTTCAAAGTAGCGAGGTGCCGATCCACTGTTGTGTGTTCAAGCCCATCTGCAAGAAGGTATTCTTTGTACGCAATGATGACGGTTCGATTCAGTTTTTCAGGCCCATGCGCTTGGTGTCTAAAATGCAGAAACTGGACGAAGCGTTTTAAGTCTTTTCCGTACGCACGACGGGTATGTTCCGAACGCTGGTTCAACAGAAACCCTTCCAAGCTTCGTTGAAAACTTTCTCCGGGGCGCATGAGATCGGTGATGCGAAGTTGCGTTGAAGAGCCCTGTGACTCAACCTGAGGTTTTACTAGAACGGGCGGCTGTGGAAGCGTCTGAACGACTGCAGGTAATTGAAGTTCTACTTTCTTGAAATGAAGGCCACGCAGTACAGAAACCGATTTTTTGGGTTTCTTCCAGGGGCGCCTCACGCGCATCCTTCGCTTAGAAAACTTCTTAAGAAGAAGTCTTTGAAAGCTCATTTTTTAGAGCGTCTCTTGCCCTTGGGTTTGAGACAAGCGAAAAACTGACGAGCAAAGGGCGTGAGAGCTTTGGCCTCTAAAGGTTGCCCTGCTTTCTGGCCTTTTCTGAGAGCTGAACTGACGATAACTCCAGATGCGTGCGTTAAGAGCTCGCTGAGGTTTTCTGCTGTTGCGCCGCTTCCTACAAAAAGAGGAGCGCCATTTGCGCGACAGGCTTTTGCTGCAGTCTCGAGCTGAAGCAGTGAGACAGATTTTCCGGTGCCTGTGCCACTCACAATAATCGCATCGGCTAAAGAGCGGTTCAACGCGTCTTCAACAGCGGTTGAGACATCATCAGAAGACAAAGTTTTTGCATGCTTAACATGAACATCTGCAAAAATTCCCACATGCGCATGTAAACGATCGCGCTCGCGTAAAAGGTGGGCTGCATCGCCTTCAATCAAACCTTGATCGGCAGCCACGACACCAGAGAGCACATTCACGCGAATAAAATCACAACCCGTGACGGCTGCGATCGCTAGAGCTGACCTTCCATCATTGCGAAGCACATTGATACCGATCGGAATCTTCACTGCTTCACGCACGGCTGCTGCAACAACTGCCATTGAAGCCACTGTTTCAGGCGGCACTTTATTCTTGAAAAAAGGAGCATCTCCAAAGTTTTCAATGATGAGCGATTCAAACCCTGCTTTTTCAAACAGCCGTGCTTCATGAATGGCTTGTTCAGCTGCTTGAGCTAACGATTCTTCTGGAGCAAACCCGTGACTCAAGGGTGAGCCTGCCAAAGCCGGTAGGTGAACGACGCCAATGAGTCTCGGAAATGAGGGTTTACTTGCCATGAGAGCTATTGATTAAAAGACGTAAGGATCTGTCTGCCCATGCGCAAAGATGCGTTTGGGGGGCTGACGAATCATGAAAGCCATGAGATTGCCGGCACCTGATAAAATGTAGAATCGTTGCAACTGCGGATCATACGTCGGAGCTCCGTAAAACCCACTCCCTTTGCCGACGTTGTATCGATAGAGACCGTCTCCATTACGTTTATCTACTGTGTAAAGGTATTGAAAACTCGAGCCGAATATCACATATCGATCGGTGACGATCAGCTGAGTGGGCACACCTTTATCGAGTTCGAACTTCCAAAGAAGTTTTCCAGTTTGTTTTTGAAGTGAGTAGACCATTCCGTCTGATGAAGGCAGAAAAATGCGATCTCCATCTATTGTGATTTGTTTGGCCCCGCCAGAGTCAAATTTCCAAATGGGTTGGCCATTTTTGCGTTCAAGGGCGTAAAGCGCGCCATCGTATGAAGGAACATACAGTGTTGAGCCTTCTAAAACGGGGTGAGCATCGACGTCAGTAAACTTACGGCCTTCGTGAAGCTTGCGTTCCCATTTTAATTTTCCATCGTGCACAGACAAGCAAACGAGAAAGCCGTCGCTCAAGCCTGTGAGCACATCGTCTTCATCTACAAGCGGTGAAGATGCACCTAGAATAGTCGCGGTGTCAGCACTTCGACGTTTATAATGCCAGAGCCATTGGCCCGTGCCTGCATCAAACGCATAGACGGTGTCATCTGAGGTTGTCAGAAAAACACGGCCCCCTTTGATCGTGGGTTTTGAGATAATGGGGTTTCGAACGGAGTACTGCCAGAGCACTCGGCCGTTCTCAACATTGACGGCGTACACATTGCCATCGCCGCCGCCAAAGTAAATGGTGCCATTTTCAATCGCGAGTTCGCTGATCACACCGTGTGGAATGGGTAGACTCCAGCGCACTTGTCCATTGGAGGGGTACAAAGCCACTAATCCCTGAGCCTGACTGCCGAAGATCAGAGTGCCCTGATATAAAATAGAGTTTGAAAATTCTGCGTTGCGTTCACCCGCTTCAAAAACGGTGCGCGTAGGAATCGTCCACTGACGCACTAAGACCTTTGGAGTCGCGGTGAGATCTGAGTGAATGTTACGACCCGCACATCCAGCTAGAAAAAAAATCGGAACGAAAAGAATCAGCGCTAGATTAGAGCTTCGCACGTTGCATCTCCGCAATGTGCGAGAACGGTGTATTCGGAAGCTCCATGACGATGCGATCATACACGGCCTTGGCTTTTGTATTGTCTTTCAAAGTTTCGTAACAGCGCGCTTGCGTAACCAGAAGATCACCTTTGAGGGTGGCGACTCCGGTGAGGAGTGCCAGGTCAATTGCTGAGACCGCTTCAGCGCAATGGCCTGCACTTTCTTGAGCTTCGGCGAGTGCAAAGAGAGCGCTCATTTTTTCGAGAGAATCTGGGGCAGATTTTGCCGCTGTGTCGTAATGGGCGATCGCACGGTCTGCAGCTCCGTGATCCATATTTATATTTCCGTACATCATTTCAGCTTGAAAAGCCGCCAGAGAGCCGGGGTGATTTTGAACCACAGCCTTCAGAGCTGCGACTGTTTTTGGAAAGGTCTGATCGACATCTACTTTTTTATACAAAACATCATCAGGCTTAGGCTGTTCAGGCTCAGCAGGTTTTGATTTTCCGTCTTTTGAGGGCGGAGCTTTCGGTGGTGCGGGTGGCGTTAGAGCCTTCACTTCGTCTTGGTAAGCTTGTGTTGCGACGAAATAAGCCTCACGCGCTACCTTGGCTTTTGACTCTTTGATCTGAGAAACCACAGTGGCAACCGCGAGTGTTGCGATGACCACCCCAAGGCCGACGAGAATCGGTCTAGCGTAAGCTGATATTCCCGAGCCAGTCGAAGCTTCAGTAGAAACGGACTGTTTTGGTTTTATTTGGTTCATGGAAAGCTTTCCCGAATGAGTTTGCTGCTCTGTCTGATTCTGAAGTGACATAACTAACAGCTTTAAGAGAGTCGTCTGGGGTTGTCAAAAAGAAAGGGCGACGTTACCCTACTTTAGAAGAGACAGAGCGAGGGGAATAAATGCACTTAGGGGGAAAGCAGGTTTTTAGTCGCATAGCGTTAGGGCTCAGCCTCATGCTGATGCCTTTTACTGCTTTTTCTAAAGACATGCAGGGCCGTCTGGGACTGGGCTACAACTCCGAATTTGTGAATAGCACTCCCAGTGTCAGTTTGAAGTACGGACTCACCCGAGATTTTGCAGGCGATGTGATTTTCGGCGTTCGCACAGGCACCCCTTCGAACTCTGTTCTAGCGACTAAATTTTATAAAAATATTTTCTACGAAACCAATCTGAATTTTTACTTCATGGCGGGCTTGGGTTTAATTAAAGCCAACACTCAAGCTGGATATGAAATTTTGGGCGGATTCGGCGCCGAGTTTTTTATTCCGGGCATTGAAAGCCTAGGTTTCTCGGTTGAAACGGGAGGCTCTTTTTCTACACTAGGAAGTCAATCGACTTTTCGAACTTTGGGGGTGAGTTTCCTTGATGCAGGAATCCACTTCTATTTCTAACTCAAACTTTAAACTCATTTGGGCTGGCGCTTTTCTAACCTTGGCTTTGATGGCCTTCTCGTCACGTGCTTTGGCCGATGATGGGTTCGGCACGGCCAATGTTCCCAATAAGAGTGACGAAGATGACTTCTCAACGACTCCCTATACCGACTATGGCGAGTTCAATGAAGAAGACGACGAAGCCGCCGACACTCAATACCTGCAGTACGGGCGATTCTTCGGAGTCAGTCTCGGTGTAGGCACTCAAGGCGTGACGGGTAATCGAGGAAGCCTCTGGGATGGCGGATTCCCGATGCTCGATTTCAAATTGCACTACTGGTTCAATTTTAATTTTGCGTTAGACATGGGCTTCACCACCGCTCCCCACTTTTTTACATTTGCAGGTGCTCGTACCGATGTACGCTTTAGTCGTATCGGTGTTGATCTAAAGTATTATTTCGACACTCGAGACTCGCCATCATCGATTACATTTGCAGGCCCCTACTTATTGGCCGGTGTCGGCAATTACACCAAGACTCAAACGACCATCACAGACAACGTCTCTGATAACGACAGTTCAGTGGGTATGCTGGTCGGAGCGGGTCTTGAATTTACAGTGAGCCCTAAAAAAGTTTACTTCTACCTGCAAGGCACTTTCGAAATGGTGACGTTCAAAGACACCAACACCGATATTTACCAGCCTCAGATTGCGGATATGACCGGCAACTTTTATAGTTTCTCTGCGGGAATGCTCTTTACTTGGTGATTAGGTATTTTCTGACTTCACAAAATTCAAGCGAATCGGCGTGCCCATGAAGCCCCATTTTTTGCGCATAGCATTCACCAAATGGCGTTTGAGACTGAAATTAATTTTTCTCGGATCGTTGACGTGACACGAAAACGTCGGCGGGTGCCGTCCCGTCTGATGGACAAAATAAAACTTCGCGTTCATTGGGTTATGAATTTCACTCTCTTCACGTATCCAGTCGGTCAGTTCTTTCGTCTGCAATTTGATGCTTCTCTGAGCAATCACATCCGCCAGTAGCTCCCCTAAGCCTTCAATGCCCTGATTCTCTCTAGCACTGATAAAAGTCATGGGTGCGTATTTTAAAAATCGAATTTGAGCTCGAATGCGTTTCGCTGCTTCTTCACGAGTGAATTTCTGGTTATTCACTTGGGTGTCCCACTTGTTCACTACCATGATGACGCTCGTGCCTGATTCTTCGATCATGCCGCCGATTTTCTCATCTTGCTCGATCATGCCTTTTTCGCCGTCGAGCACGAGAATCGCTGCATCCGCACGCTCAAGCGCTTTTTTAGTCTGAACGACTGAGAGCACTTCAACGCCTTGTTCGGTCTTGCTCTTTTTACGGATGCCCGCAGTATCGATGAACATAAAAGTATGCCCTTCGATATGGCCTTCAACATCGACCGCATCTGAAGTCGTACCTGCAATGGCCGAAGTGATCATGCGTTCTTCGCCCAAAATAGCATTAAGCAAGGTGCTTTTGCCCACGTTTGGGCGACCCACAACTGCAATTTTAGGTAATTCTTCAGGGGGGGCTTCATCTAAGTGGCCTTCTTCAGCAAGGGCTGTGAATTTTCCGACTTCCACGAGTTCGTCTTTCAGATTTTCAACGCCTCGATTGTGCTCGGCACTTACTGGAGCCCAATGTTTGATGCCTAAGGTGTAAAAATCTCCCTCAGTGGTTTGAAGATTTTCGTTATCAATTTTATTCACAACGCCGAAAACAAGCGCACGGTCTAGAACATGTGCTTTACGCAGGCGCTGAACGACCATTCGGTCTTCTTCAGTGAGCCCTTCTCTGCCGTCTACAATCAAGAGCACCACTTGCGCACCTTGAAGGGCAAGTTCGACTTGCATCGAAATTTCTTGCTCAAAAGTTCCGCCGCCTAGGCCCCCCGTATCGGTGAGTTCAATGGGGTAATGTTTTCCGCCAACGATCCAGGTGGTGTTTTCAACAATGCGATCGCGAGTCACGCCTGGCAAATCGTGCACAAGCGATCTTTTGCGAGAAATCATTCGATTAAAAAGCGTGCTCTTGCCCACATTTGGACGGCCGACGATCGCGATGCGATTGAGAGGAGAGTTTGAAGTCGGTTTCATTTACGCCGACCCGTCTTTTTGGGCGTAAAGGTGTACCCGAGCTCTTTCATGCGACGAGGATCACTCGACCATTCTTTGATGACTTCGACTTTGAGGCCTAAAAATATTTTTTTGCCTAGAAACTTCTCGACTGTTTTTCGAGCCTCACTGCCAATTTCTTTGATTTTGAGGCCACCTTTGCCAATGACCATGCCTTTTTGCGATTCGCGTTCGACCACAATCTTTGCCTCGATGCGTGGAGGTATGGCGTTCTCGTCAAACTTCTCAATCAGAACGGCTGTTGAATAAGGCAACTCTTCGCCTAGGCACATAAAAAGTTGTTCACGAATTTTTTCGGCTACAAAAAATCGCGTGGGTCGATCTGAAATCTCATCAGGATCTGGATAAAACGCAGGTCCCACAGGCAGATCGGTCCACGTGCGTTCAAGAAGAGCGGGTACGCCTGTTTTCTTTCGCCCTGAGATTTGAAATTGTGCACGCACTTCAACGCCTAGAGCTTCTAAGCGAGCTTGAATAGCAGTCGCTAGAGCCCGCGTGTCACGTCCGAGATCTTCTTTATTGAGAACCAAAAAAACGGGAGCCTTCGCGCCCGTTAATTTTTCGTAGACCGGGGTTTCAACTTCAATCGTCGTATCGGGATCAATGAGGTACCAAATCAGATCAGGCGCTTCTAACCCCTGCTCTACTTGTTCCATCATGTAGGCGTTGATCGAACCCTCGCGCGCACGGTGAATTCCGGGCGTATCGACAAAAACGATTTGCCCTTGGTCTTTTTCAGTTAAAATTCCGCGCACTGATTCGCGCGTGGTTTGAGGCTTGGGCGTGACGATCGAAAGATTTTCGCCTAAAACAGCATTCAACAGGGTGGACTTACCCGAGTTCGGGCGGCCCGCGATCACTACAATTCCAGACTTTGTGTTCACTGCCTCACCTTTTTTTAAATCTTTCGCCTTAAATCAGGCTCACGTGCTCAAGGGCTGAGCGTGCGGCGTTTTGTTCGGCATCTTTTTTAGAAGATCCAGTGGCTTTGGCCAGAGCATCACCTTTCATTCGAACTTCAACCTCGAATACTTTTGCGTGGTCGGGGCCAGAGGTGGCTTTCAAATGATATGTCGGTGTGACTTTCCAACGGGCTTGAACGACTTCTTGCAACTGGCTCTTGTGGTCGCAGAAATGAGCATTTTCTTGTTCAAACAATGGAGCAAAGAGGTGGCGAACGACGGGATAAACCGCATTGAAGCCTCCGTCTAAGTAGATGGCTGAAATGAGTGCTTCAAAAGTACTTGAGAGAATCGAAGGTTTTTCTCTTCCACCTGTTTGATCTTCGCCTCGACCGAGGCGCACGCAATCTTGTAAGCGAATTGATAATGAAACCTGCGCGAGCGTTTTTTCATTCACAACGGCCGCACGCATTTTTGAAAGTTGACCTTCATTAGCATTGGGAAAGGATTCAAGCAGAATGTCAGAAACGACAACGTCCAAAATGGCATCGCCGAGAAACTCCAAGCGCTCATTGTCTCGGAGAGCAATCGGCTGCCCTTGAAGGTATTCATGTCCATACGAAGTATGGGTAAGCGACTGCAGGAGTATGCGTCGATCTCCGAAATTGTAGCCTATTCGTTCTTGTAGCTGCTCTAGCGGCATAGTGTTGTAGGCATCCCGTGACGCCCTATCCTATTGAAATGGCTATTATATCAGTCAACAATTGTCAACGCGTCATTCCTTAAAGCGAACCTATTGATTCTCTCAGGTAATACAGGCGATAAAATAGGTAACCTATTGAAATAATGATCCTTGTCTCACCTAAAAGAACACGGTAAAGATGACTCGATTTAAGGGGCTTATCAAAGGGGAGATCATCATGATTCATGGGACTAGCTGGCCTTTTAAAAGGCTTATGGGGCTTTTTACAGCGTTTATAGCCGTATCTGGTTTGGCTCCTACTCACTCACGAGCGGACTCAACGACGATCACTCTGCTTCACACCAATGATCTTCATTCTCACTACCACGCGGATAAAGAAGCCCCCTATCTCGGAGGGATTGCACGACTCAAAACCTTGATCGATCAGTATCGAAAAACGAGCCCGCATTCACTTTTGGTCGATGGGGGTGATTGGACCGAAGGGCAGATCTATTACAACTTGGGTGCTGGTAAAGCTTCGTACGAAATGATGGGGCACATGGGTTATGACGTTGCTGTTTTAGGCAACCATGATTGGCTGAACGGTCCAGACATCCTGATGAAGGCTCTTCTCGGTTCTGGAATTTCTACTGAAGTCGTCGCTTCAAATGTGGATCTCAGCGCATATAGCAATGCAGCTTCTCTTCGAGCGCGCATTCCAGAGTACACGATTCGTGAAATTGCGGGTGTACGCATTGGCTTCATCGGGCTTCTCACTTTTGAATTCATCTACGATCAGTTTTTAAAACCCGTTAAGCTGCTTTCTCCGTTTGAAGCTGCACAAAAGCTTTCTGAAAAACTTAAAAAAGAACTCGGCGTCGATTATGTGATCGCGCTTTCGCACAACAGTCTGACGATCAATCGTAAAGTTTTGGAAGTCGCACCCTTCTTAGATGTGATTGTCGGCGCACACGATCATAAAAAAGTAACCAAACCGATTTGGGTCGACCGTCAAGGAGCTCCAAAAGGCCTGCTGGTCGAAACCGGCAGCTGGGGGCGCTACCTCGGAAAAATCGAGCTCAGTGTAGATACTCAAACCTCACCCAAAGTGAGCGCAAAAGCTTATGAGCTCGTGCCTGTAGCACCAAAAGTGGCAGAAGACCCAGAAACCGCTGCACGTGTGACACAACTCGAGTCCTTACTCGAACAACAATACAGCGCTGAGATTTTTCACGATCACATTGCCGATTGCCAAAACGAAGTGCCTAGGCAAATCGGTGCTGAGAGCCCGAATGGCAAACTCGTCACTCGCGCCATTCAAGAGGCCACCCATACGGATCTCTCGATTGACCATGCGAGATTTGTATATGGCAGTTTAAATGCCGGCCCTGTTCGTACGGCTGATGTTATGAATGTCGTGTCTGCACTCTATAACCCTGACACAGGTAAAGCCTGGACGATGAAGGTCTTACCCATCAAAGGGTCGACTCTGAACTGGCTTTTTAATTTGCTTTTCTCGCCCCAGAAATTAATTGATGGTGAAGCCCCAAGTTTTGCAGGTGTAGATGTTGTGTATGATTCTGTTTTCAGATCATCACTGCAAAACCAGTATTTCATGTCGTTTCCGACTAATATGCAGAGTTTTTTCATGCTTGATGCGACACCGGTCATTAAGCAAATGAAAATAAACGGTCAAGATCTGCAAATTGATCATACCTACAGCATGGGGATGAGCGGGGGTCTATTCAAAACCCTTGAATTCTTGAATTCATTGCTTCCAGGTATCGTGCCTTTAACCGGTATTCAAGAAACGGGTCAAGAAACCTGGCGAGCCTTAAAAGATCTCATTGTGAAAAGAGGCCCTGTAAGCTGGAGCATGATTGAGTACGGTGATCACATCAAAACCACTCAAGCTGATCTTGCAATCATGCCTGGAACAACACACATCAAAGTGATCAGTCGAGCGAAAGACCATGCTCGCGTTCAGCTTCAGTTCACGGTGAAGAACATCGGGCTTGGGCCTGCAGACGCCCAACCTAAAGAAATCAGTATCAGTGGAAACGACCCCACCGTGTCTGACCCTCTGGTTGAGATTCAGCAAATTCCACTGCGAACGCCTTTAGACCTGGGTGCTCTTCAACCCAATCAAGCACAGGCCATTGAGACAGAAGTCGATGTTCCGTTGGTTCCCGGTTTAAATCCGATTTTAGTGGATCTCAAGCCATTGCCTGATGAGGGTTTGCTCTCAAACAATCAGTGGGTTTTCTGGTTTGATACTGAACAAAGCCAGGCCACATCTGATGCAGGTTCGTCGATCCAGACTTTCTGAGGCTTAACACTCACCCACTGATTGTTCAGTGCGCGAGCTTGTTCGACTGATTCGAGTTGCACGAGGCATCGAATGTAGTGGTCTGTGTACGCTGAAACCCACGCTCCGTCAGGAGTTGGGCCTTTAACCGGTCTTTCGATCAATACAGGTCCTAGCACTTCTCGTTTTTCATTCAAATAATGAGTTCGCATGCGTTCAAGAGAAAGGGCCATGAGGCGCCGTGCGCGCTGCTTCCGAACCGATTGTTCAACCGCACCGGGTAACCGAGTCGCTGGGGTTCCAGAGCGTTCGCTGTACGGAAAAACATGAAGGCGGCTCCAAGACAGGCCTTTCAACATTTGAAACGACTCTTCAAAAATCTCGTCGGTTTCACCGGGAAATCCCGTGATCACATCCATGCCCACGAAAACGCCACGACCGATTTCAGAACTCGCAGCTTGCAGAGCCTGTAAGCACCGAACAACCTCTTCGTGCCGGTACTGACGCTTCATGAGTTTCAATATTTGAGAATGCGGGCTTTGAAGTGAAACATGAAAATGGGCACTGAAACGAGGTTGATGGGCTTTCATCAGCTCAATGAGTCTTGGGCTGATTTCGGAAGGGTCAAGTGAAGTGAGGCGTAGCCGTTTGATGGGTGTTTTTAGTAAAATTTCTTCGCAAAGATTTTCAATTTGAGAGGGGCCTCCCTGATCCGCGCCATAGTCCCCCAAGTTTGTTCCTGTGAGGAGTGTTTCTTGGGCACCTTGAGCGACGAGTTCATTGACACGATTTAAGACTTCTTGCAGCGGAAGACTTCGGCTTGGTCCGCGACCGTATGGAATGACACAGAAGGTACAAAATGAATTGCAGCCTTCTTGAACTTTAAGAAAGGCACGAGTTCGACGGCTCACTTTTTCTGAAGGTAGGTCGAAGAGCGAATCAGGCAGCGGCCACTCTCGGTCAATCGGATGCCGAGAAACCATCTCGGTATAACCTTGCGCTCTGCCCAGAATTTTAGCTTTAGCGGCTCCGCTCTCAGGTAGCGGATCTTCGATCGCTTTTAAAACACGATCAACGAGAGTGGGCTTATCTCGGTTGCCGATAATATAATGCAGGCCTGGAACAGCGGTGAGTGCTTCGGGGTCTGCTTCTGCTGAACAGCCTGTCATCACGATGCGAGCCTGTGAGTGGCGAGCCAGTTTCTCAGCCGCTTTTCTCGACTGTCGTTCGGCTTCATTCGTTACCGTGCAGCTATTCACGATCATGAGACGAATATCGGGGTGATCTTCGTCGGCTGCAGGTGCCCATCCTCTTTTTTGGAGTTCTGTTTCAATGAGTTGACTGTCGTAGAGGTTGGCTTTGCAACCGAGAGTTTTAATGTAATATCGGTCAGCGGTAGGTTTCATGGGCTTTTATGTATAGATCAGGCAGTTCCAGCTCGATCAATAAATCCACCACCAAGAATTTCGTCGCCTTCATAGAAGACAACGGCTTGGCCTGCAGTGATGGCGCGCTGAGGTTGGTCAAATTCTACCTCAACAGTGGAGTTCTCAAAGCAAGTCACCCAACAATCTGATTCGTCGCTTCGTGATCGTATTTTGGCTTTACATCGCAAAGGTCTCAGTTGATCAATGGGCCGAATCCAATTGACCTTGCTTGCGACGAGAGATTTTTTAAAAAGGTCAGCTTCTTCACCCACAATAACGGCATGTGTTTTAGCGTTGATGTCGATGACGTAATAATCGTGAGTTTCTTGTCCACCTGAAAGCTGTAGGCCTTTACGTTGACCAATCGTGAATCGATGCGCACCGGTGTGCGCTCCTATCACAGCGCCGTCTTTAGTTTGAATCACTCCATCCGGGCGAAGGGAAGGACTTGAGTTTTGATCGACGAAATTCGCATAGGTGTCGCTACCAACAAAACAGATATCCATGCTGTCTTCTTTTTGAGCGACTGGAAGTTTAAACTCTTCAGCCAACTTTCTCACCATCGGTTTATTCATTCCACCGAGCGGCATTAAAGTACGAGAAACCGCTTTCTGAGTCAGGCCGAAAAGAAAGTAGCTTTGATCTTTGTTTGCGTCTTTCGCTCGAATGAGTCGCGAAAAACCTGCGGCGGCATCATGTTGAATTTGTGAGTAGTGCCCTGTGGCAATAAAAGTACAGCCGAGTTCGTCTGCTTTTTGAAAGAGGTAATGAAATTTGATCTTGTTATTGCATTCGACACAAGGGTTCGGAGTGCGATTTTTCAAGTACTCATGCACGAAATAGTCGACGACTTTTTCACGAAACACATCTTGAGCATTAATGACGTAATAAGGCACGCCGATTTTGTCGCAGACACGTCGGGCATCATTCGAATCTACCAATGAACAACAACGTCCGCCCATGCGTTCAAGATTGGCGTCACCATGATCCCAAAGTTGCATGTGCACACCGATGACTTGATAGCCTTGGCTCTTGAGCAAAGCAGCGGCCACCGAGCTATCGACCCCTCCACTCATCGCAACTAATACTCGCGTTTCTTGCGGGTTGATTTGAGGATTTAAATTCATGTTAAAGCTGCTTTCTGTTCTTGATCTCTGATGCCTGCAATTTGCCCCGAACGGCGTACGCGTTCAACTGTAGTTTTTAAAACTTGGGCGAATGATTCGAGCGCTTCCCATGGAGTCGTCTCACCGATCGAAACTCGTACTGCAGCCATGGCTTTCTGTTTTGAATGCCCCATAGCAAGTAAAACGTGTGAAGGCTCGATCACCCCGCTTGCGCAAGCAGAGCCTGAACTCACAGAAAAGCCAGCCAAGTCGAGAGCCATTACGAGACCATCGCCTTCGACTTGATCAAAAGTGAGGTTCAAAGTATTCGCCACGCGGGGTGCGCCCTTTCCGTTAATGCAGGTGCCTGGAATCAACGTTTCGATAACACTTTCGAGACGATCTCTCAATAAAACGACTCGTTCACTCCATTGTACCGGATTTAAACTCTGAGCGGCAGCCCCTACTGAAAGCCACCCCGCTAGATTTTCTGTTCCGCCGCGTCGACCTTTTTCTTGTTTTCCTAAAATGACAGGTTGCACTCGAGTGCCTCGACCGACCCAAAGTAGGCCCGTGCCTGCAAGTCCCCCGATTTTGTGACCTGAAAAGGTAACGTAATGGGCACCTAATGCTTCTAAGTCGATGGGAAGTTTGCCCCATGCTTGAGCAGCATCAATGTGAATCAGTGCTCCACGGGCTCGCACATCGCGAACCGCTTCTGCAACAGGGCTGATTACTCCGGTTTCATTATTCACCCAAAGTAAACTGACGAGTGCGGTTTCTGGACGCCAAAGTTCAGAGAGCGCAGCGATTTGTGGAACTCCTTGTTTGTCTACAGGCAGAAGACTGACTGCTCCTCCCCGCTCTTTTAGCCAGGCCTGCATTTGCATGACCGAATCATGCTCTACGGGTGTCGTGATCCAATGTGGCTTTTCGCCCCGAAGCAATCGAGCTTCGAGTACCGAGCGAATGGCGAGCTGGTTGGCTTCAGAGCCAGAAGAAGTCAAAACAAGTTGTTCGGGATCTGTTTTTGCACCGAGTGAAGCTGCAATGGCTTCGCGAGCTTCAGCGAATTCGCTTTTAGCGAGTCGACCGTGTGCATGAATACTGGAGGGATTGGCGAGAAAGGAAGGATCAGATTCAGAAAAAAAAAGCCGGAGCTTCTTCACCGCTGAGGGATGAAGAGGAGCTCCGGCATTAAAATCAAGATAGTTCGCGTTCTTTCGAGACATCCGGACGACCTGCCGCCGGAGTTGCGCGAGCACCTTCTGCCTCTTTCGGCATTTCTTTTGTGCCACGGGCTTTGCGAATCAAGTCACCCACAGATGCTGTGGTGAGATAATCTTGCATAATGACGCCCAAGTTCTCGAAGTAACCTTTGGTGAGTAGAAACTCGACGGTGTCACTCTTGATGTCACCAGAGCCTACGAGGTCACGAGCAGGGTTGATGTTTTCACCCACGCTGAGAAGCACGTCTTTAATTGAAATTTCATCCATGGATCGGGATAGAACATATCCACCGCCTGGACCGCGAACGCTCTTCACAACGCCACCTTTGCGGAGACGTCTAAAAAGCTGCTCTAAGTAATGCAGCGAAATACTTTGTCGTTCAGAAATCTCCTGGAGTCGCACGGGGCGGCCATTTGAGTTGAACGTTAGATCCAAAATTGCCCGGACGGCGTACCGTCCTTTCGAGGTCAAGCGCATTTAAAAATTCCTCCCTTTACCTCTCTGTACACCTAAGTAAGCCCTCATGGGTTACAACCCTTATTAAATAAATTAAACAAATTTCCTACCAAAGAGATTCTGTCTATCAGTCTTTCAACCGGTCGGCCAGTTCTCAACGATTTACTCTGGCGTTTCTCGCGCATTTTGAGCAATTACTCAAGGTGCACGAGGTGCGTCAAAGCAAATTGTCTAACAAGGGGTATCATGCCATATAAGAGGCGTCAACTAATATTCTGAACCCTTTAGTCGAGCTTTATTAGCTCAGTAAGTCATAAATCTTTTTATGGGTTTTACCGAAGAGCTAACAGGTGGAATATGTCGACGCCTAAGGCTCCTCAAGCAAAGCCCAAACAGGGCAATCAGAACTTCGATTTAGATGCCGATAAAACGGGTCTTACAGAAATGCCTAGTATTACCAAGCTATTAGCTCGAAAATCGATGGCGCCTATTCCGGCCAAGGTCACTACATTAGCACCAGGTGGCACTCAAACCGCTTCAAAATCTTTGGCCGCTCATGCGGCTCCTACTCAGCCCGTTAAGGCACCGGTAGCACCTATTAAAGCTCCAGTTCCACCTCTTCAAGCAAAGCCTCAAGCGGTACCAGCTGCTCGACCCACAGCTCCTATTCCAGCGGCAAGACCTGCTGCTTTACCTCAGGCATTAGCGCCTATTGCGGTGCAGCAACCCACAGCTGCTCCACCCCCTCCTTCTGAGCGTACGGGTATGATTGTCATGCCCGCTCGTCGATCAAACACACGTTCACAAGCACAAGATCTTTTGGTTTGGGATCGCGCCACTCTTCAATCTTCTCCAGACTCTGTGGCTCAGGCCCTGTCTCAATTGATGGGACGCGGATTAGGAATGGCACTCTATCTCGCGCATCATTTAGCAGGCAGCGGAAATACTATTCCGGTTTTCAAAGCACAGGCGTGTTTCGGACCTGGGCCAAAACAGGTTCTCTGGAAAGGTTTGAGTTGGAACCCCGCTTTAACTCCTACACTGTGGCAACAACTTTCGATGACGGGTGCTGTAGAGCTCACTCCGCCTGACACCGGAACAAACGTCACAAGTGAACGCAATATGGTTCGCACGGCTTTCGGAATTGATTCGAATGAATATTTAGTCGTCGCGAGAGTCGGACCTCCGAATGCTCCTAAAGGCATGTTGGGTCTTGTTTCAACGAAAAGCTTTTTGTCTGAAGTTCAAAAAGTATTAATGCTTCTTGCAGCTGGAAGTGGCCAAACAGGATCGATTAAGAAAGCATCTTGAGTTCGATTTGTCGTAAGCTCGGCTCACTCTCTACTCCACTTAACTTCACTCTCCAAATCTGAGACTTGGCTTTTCTAGACTGAATGACCTTTTTTTCGAATTCTGGCCAATTCGAGAGCCATTCACAAATCACAAGGTTTGAGCGTGCCCAAAAATAATCCGGAATGCCCGCTTGTTCGATTTCTTCAAAAGATCGCAAGCGATAGAAATCCATGTGTATGGCAGGCCCAATACGTGTCATGTATTCGTGCGCGATTGAAAACGTGGGGCTTCCTTCAAACAGGCGAGTAACGCCTAAAGCTTCGAGCAAGTAGCGTGCGAACGTCGACTTCCCTGCTCCGAGTTCACCCTCAAGCAAAACGCGATCTTCGGGCCCCAGACGCGTTGCAAGCTTTGCAGCCTGCTCGGCGAGTTCTGGCTCAGCGTAATTGAGCAAGGCCTTCTTCGGGGAAAGGTGCGTCTTGCGTGGTTTTGATGTCTTTAAAGGCATGTGCAATATTCTCGATAATATCAGGGGCTGTCATGCTGCGATGACCGAGTGAACGTGCAGCAAAATCACCGGCTAAGCTATGTAAATAAACTCCAAGCTGCGTGCCTTGAAAGGCGTCCATTTTCTGACCTAAAAGCCCGCCGATCATTCCGGCTAACACGTCACCACTTCCTGCAGTGGCCATTCCATCATTGGGGTAATGATTGAGGTAGAACTTTTCATTCGGAGAACCGACTACTGTTGCAGCACCTTTCAGAACGACGACAGAGTGGGTTTTTTCGGTCGCCTCATGAACCGCAAGCAGAGGATTTTCTAGAACCCACTCTTTAGGTTTATCAATGAGACGAGCCATTTCACCCGCATGCGGAGTGAGTACAGTAGAAGCGCGACGTTGAACCAGTAAGCTGTGCAGCTTATGATCAGCAATGAGATTCAGAGCATCCGCATCGAGGACCAGAGGTCCGTGATAATGCATCAAAAGCTGTTCTAATATGGCCTTGCCTTCAGGTCTCAAGCCAAAGCCAGGGCCTGCAACGACGCTCGAATAAGTTTTTACACGCTCTTTGTGCGCTTCAAATTCACTTCCGGAAAGCTTCAAAGCATAGGCCATCGTTTCATCAGGAATTCGGGCAAGTAGCGCTTGAAGGGTGTCTTCCCAGGTGCAAATGGTCACGAGGCCCGTGCCCATGCGATGCGCTGCCTTTGCAGCCATCGAGATCGCACCGATTCGGCCGGGGCTTCCGCCAATCAATAAGGTGTGACCGAACGAATTTTTGTGTCCATAACGATCTCGCTCGACGAGCAGCTCAGACATCGGATTTCTCATCAGCAAAAACTTATCACCTTCGCGACGAAAACGAGGAGGCAATGAAATATCGACGTTCACGAGCTTTCCACGCTTCGCCGCGCCGGGGGGCAAAAAGTGTCCGAGCTTCGGAAATCCGTATGATACCGTAACAGCGGCTTGAATCGAACTTCCGAGTGCTACGCCGGTGTCACCATTCACACCGGTTGGAATATCGAGTGAAAAAATATCTTGAACGTTTTTATTGAGGATATCGACTACGTCAGAGTAAATGCCTTCGAGTTTGCCTTTTAAGCCAGTGCCGATAATGCCGTCGACTGCAATAAAAGGGCCTCTTGAACTTGTAAAGAAAGCTTCCATCTCACCCGCGTTTTCAACATGAATGAGTTTGGCTTTCATTTTTTTAAGAATTTGAAAATTTGCGAGCACCGAGCCTTTGTAATCGGTCTCTTTGACGAGGTGAAAAATGCGAACTTTACGTTCAAGGCAAATCAAACGACGGGCCATGGCAAAAGCATCGCCCGCATTGTTACCCTTACCGGCAAAGACCAAGATTTCTTTTGTTTTGCCCGCGCCTGGAAAGTTCTCAAATAAAATTTGCACACTGGCGCGTCCTGCATTTTCCATCAAGAGCGTTGCGCTGATGCCGTACTCTGTCTCAGCAATCTGATCGAGTGATCGCATTTCTTGGCTGGTTACAATTCGCATGGGAATGCTCATGGTCTTGCCTTTCTGCTTTCTTTTCGTTTACGGAGCGATAATGGCTGACGCCATTTCGCGAACAGCGCGTTCAAGCCCAACAAGAGCTGCCCGACAAACGATTGAATGACCGATATTATACTCAAAAATTAAAAATTTGCCGTCTTTTGCGCGAAGATCCACGACGTTTCTGACGTTTTCGTAATCCAAACCATGACCGGCATGGGGTTCGATGCCCAGTTCTAATGCTTCTTCAGCGGCTTCTTGAAGGCGTTCAAGTTCGCGCTGCGCCACAGCGGCTGATTTCTTGCCTAAAAGCCTTTGTGCTCCCATACAGTATCGGCCGGTGTGAAACTCTACGGCATGAGCCCCCATTTTATGACTGAGCCGAACGGCGTCTTTTGATGGCTCGATAAATAAGCTGACTGAGGTTCCATTTTTTTGAAGCTTCTGAACAACCTGCGCTATTTTTTTAAACTGTCGTTTGACGTCGAGGCCGCCTTCAGTGGTGACTTCATTTCGCTTCTCTGGAACAAGGCAGGCTCGGGCAGGTTTTGCTTTCAATGCGATTTTCACAATCTCAGGAGCTACAGCCATTTCGAGGTTGAGAGGAACATTGAGAATTTTTAATAAGTTTTGAACGTCTGCATCTTGAATGTGCCTGCGATCTTCACGAAGGTGCACGGTGATCTGTTGGGCGCCCGCTCGTACAACGACTTGTGCCGCCTCTACGAGATTGGGATAAGGCGTTCCTCGAAGCTGTCTTAAGGTGGCAATATGATCGATATTGACGCCGAGTCTGGGGGTCACGGGTCTTGCGCTCATGGAGCGCTATCCTAAAGCTTTTTGAATCGAAGAGGCAATGGATTTTGAAAGGCTTTGAATTTGAGTCAAGTCTTCGCCTTCGAGCATCACACGAGCAAGGGGTTCTGTGCCCGAATACCTCACAAAAACTCTTCCACGCCCTTTGAGTAAAGTCTGAGCATTCTCAATGGAGCTTTGAATGTCTTTAAAACCGTCTAAAGGTTCTTTTCTTGAAACCCGAACGTCTTCACGAACTTGTGGGAAAAGCTTAATCCTCTTTTTGAGCTCAGAGAGAGGTTTTCCGGTTCGGCGCATGACTTCGAGCACTTTGAGTGCAGCAACAATGCCATCGCCTGTTGTGGATTGGTCGAGAAAAATGACATGGCCTGATTGCTCACCACCGAAGTTAAAGCCGCCTTTTCGCATCGTATCGACAACATAACGATCGCCGACTTGCGCACGCACCATCTGAATACCGTTCTCTTTCAACGTCACTTCGAGGCCCATGTTTGACATGGGGGTTGTCACTACGGTTTTATTTTTAAGCGTTCCTTCCGCAGCCATTTGTAAGGCGCAAAGTCCGATGATCTGATCTCCATCTACAATTTCGCCATTTTCGTCTGAAAGAATGCAACGATCACCATCGCCATCAAGTGCTATACCGATATCTCCACGAAATTCTGAGGTCGCAGTCGCTACGGAATCCGGAAACAGTGCGCCACACTTATCATTAATATTGAGACCGTTCGGATTCACGCCACGTTTGACGACTTCTGCACCAAGTTCTTCAAATACAAGCGGAGCGACTTTATAACCTGCACCATTGGCACAATCGAGCACGACCCGAAGGCCGACGAGATCGAGCTCTTTTGGAAAAAGTGCCTTCAAGAAAACAAGGTAACGACCGTGAGCATCATCGATACGAAACGCCTTGCCCACTCGCTCAGCAGTCGGTCTGTACTTGTCTAAGTCTTTAGAAAATACGAGTCGCTCGATTTCGTTTTCCATTTCATCCGGAAGTTTGTAGCCGTCGGCAGAGAAAATCTTAATTCCGTTATCGTGATAAGGATTGTGCGAAGCAGAGATCATGATTCCTGCATCTGCGCGCATGCTCTGGGTCACGAAAGCGACGCCTGGTGTGGGGAGCGGTCCAATAAGAATCACATCAGCACCCATCGAGCAGATGCCTGAAGCGAGCGCCATCTCAATCATGTAACCCGACAATCGAGTGTCTTTACCTACGACGATGCGAGGGCGCCGTCCAAGCCGCTTAGACTCAGGCAGACTTGCGTTAGGCTGGCTGTTCTTGAGTACGTAGGCTGCGGCGCGACCTACTGCGAGCGCTGTTTCACTTGTCATGGGGAACTCGTTTGCGAGACCACGAATTCCATCTGTTCCGAAAAGTTTACTCATTTGAACCCTCAGTCTATCAGTAAAGTGTAACCGTTACTTTTTCAGGTAGTACTTTCACGATGCCGATATTTTTCGGCGCCGTGATTTTAATAGGGATCTGGTACTTCCCTTTTTTCTGACCGCGTAGATCGATTTCCGAGAAAACCTGACTATGGTCAAGTGTTTTCATATCATCAGCTGTCGCACGTACAAAAACAGTCACTGAGGCGTCGCTCAACTGCACCTTATGCGCAGAGAGCACTTTCACCCCTACATTATGAAGTTTAAAGTTTGGACTCACCGGCTCAATCACCACGGTCACAGAAGGAGCTTGGCCTTCGGTTTCAACTCCTAAATGGCTTGTTTCAAAGGTCAGAGGCTGCTTCAGTGTTTTACTTAAGCCTTCAACGATTACTGGATTTGAAACAAGTTCATTGAGGCTGCCGACAGCTGCTCTTGCTCCTTTGATTGAGATTTCAGGGGGCTGAATTTCAGTGCGAGCAATTCGGTAACCTGGAGCAGGCGTTCCCCTTAGATCGGGTCGTGCTTTGACGCTGCCATGCCTGATTGTCTCGAGGCGAATGTGAAGCGTGGGTGGAATGACTGAGTTCACATGCATTCCGGGTGGCCAGCGGACATCTTCAGTCGGAATGCTATACGTCACGTTGCCTGGCTTCATTCCTGAAAGATTAATTTTGATCGGTAATTCTGCACGTTCTTGCACGACTCTTAAAAAAATCTTCGGACCTGAAAGCTGAAACGTCAGTCGGTCAGGAATGTCGTTGGCCACTACGACTTCAGGTGCAGTCACAATTTGTATGGGAATGTCTTTCGAAATATCGACACTCCGAGAAAACAACACAATGATCCAAAGCACTAATGCAATAAAGACTGAGGCTAGCTTTGTTGCGAAATTATCAAAAAAAAGGTTTGAGAACTTGTTCACCATTTAATCGTGCTCACGTCTTACGATATTCAACCAATTACGAACTCGCTTTTGAAGTTTCATCTGGCTGCGTGATAGATCCAATAATACAGACAAGCTTTGTTTCAGTTCGTATTCAGATAAGTTGGTGGTGATTTTTCCATTTTTAACCAGATGGGCCTCACCCGCTTCTTCAGAGATCAGTACAACGATCGCATCAGTGTCTTCTGTGATGCCGAGAGCTGCACGGTGGCGAGTTCCGTATTTTTTATCAATGTTTGGGTCTTTCGAAAGGGGAAGAAAACAACCTGCAGCTGCTATGCGGCCGCCTGTGATGATTACGGCTCCATCATGAATCGGCGAAGAAGTAATAAAAATCGAGTACATCAAGTCGGCCTTCACGCGTGCATCGAGTTGTGAACCGGTATCAATAAAGTTTTTGAGACCCGTTTCTCGCTCGATGACGATTAAACCGCCGATACGCTCTTTTGCCATACGAACTGAAGCTCGGGCAATTTCATCGACCATTTCTCGCTCTTCTTCATCAGAGGCTGAAGCAAAGAATGGGTTTTTACCAACATGAGTGAGCGCGCGCCTTAAGTCGTCTTGAAATAAAACGATGACGATTAAAATCACATGATCAAAGAAATAAGAAAGCAACCAGTGCGTTGTAAAGAGATTGAGCCTAAACGAGAGAAAAAAACCAATTCCGAGAATGCCAAGCCCGGTCAGCATTTGCATTGCACGGGTGCCACGAATCAGTAGCAGAATACGATAGACGATAAAGGCGACGATGGCGACGTCGAGAAGGTGGATCCAGCGAAAACTCGAATAAATATTCGATAGGATTTCGTTCACGCTCGGCTTTTGGTCTCAGTTAAGCAGGCACGGGTGCCGTGGCTGGCCCTCCGCCGCTTCCTGAGGTTCCTTTCTTGGCTTCACTCGTCACAGGTGCAGCTGCGGTTGGGTTGCTATCACCCGACGAAGTCTTTTTCGCTGCTCGTACAACTTTTTCACCGCGAACAATGGCATCGATTTCATGTCCATCCAGTGTTTCATACTCAAGCAACGCTTGCGCAATATTGTGCAAAATCTGCGTGTTTTCTGAAACGATCTTTTTCGCACGATTATAATTGCGGTCGACGATGTCTCGAATCTCACGATCGATCATCTGTGCGGTTTGCTCAGAATAATCTCGATGTTGATTGATTTCACGACCCAAGAAGATGGCTTCTTCTTTTTGGCCGAAAGTCAGAGGTCCAAGAATGTCGCTCATGCCCCACTCGCAGACCATTTTGCGTGCAATGTCAGTGGCACGTTCAATATCATTACCCGCACCGGTTGTTTTTTGGTTCAACATGAGTTCTTCAGCCACTCGGCCGCCCATCAAGAAAGCAATCATGTTTTCGGCTTTTACCTTATCCATGCTCACGCGATCTTCTTTAGGCAGAGTTTGCGTGACTCCAAGGGCCATGCCTCGTGGAATGATTGTCACTTTATGAATGGGGTCGGTACCTTCGAGGAACTTGCCTACGATCGTATGACCGCCTTCATGATAAGCCGTCGTGCGCTTTTCTTTTTCAGTGAGAACCATGCTCTTGCGTTCAACACCCATCAGAACTTTATCTTTGGCGTGCTCAAAATCGCTCATCTCGACATAGCGCTTATCAAAACGAGCGGCAATCAAAGCTGCCTCATTCACTAAGTTTTCGAGATCTGCACCTGAGAATCCTGGAGTGCCTCGTGCAATAATTGAAAGATCAACCCCTTCAGCAAGCGGAGCTTTTCGCGTATGCACTTTGAGAATCTCTTCGCGACCGCGAACATCAGGGGGTGAAACCACGATGCGTCGATCGAAACGACCCGGGCGCAAAAGCGCCGGATCTAAAACATCTGGGCGATTGGTTGCTGCAACCAAGATCACGCCTTCGTTTGATTCGAAGCCATCCATCTCAACGAGCAATTGATTCAAGGTTTGTTCACGCTCATCGTGACCCCCGCCTAGGCCTGCACCACGGTGACGGCCGACTGCATCGATTTCATCGATAAAAATGATGCAAGGAGCATGCTTTTTGCCCTGTTCGAATAGGTCACGAACGCGTGAGGCGCCGACACCGACGAACATTTCAACGAAGTCTGAGCCCGAGATTGAGAAAAAAGGCACGCCTGCTTCGCCAGCGATTGCTCGCGCGAGCAAGGTTTTGCCTGTACCTGGTGAGCCCATCAATAAGACGCCTTTGGGAATTCTACCGCCGAGGCGAGTAAACTTCTTAGGGTCTTTCAAAAAGTTGATAATCTCTTCAACTTCTTCTTTAGCTTCTTCGATTCCAGCAACGTCTTTAAATGTGACCTTATTCTGATTTTCAGTCAGTAAGCGCGCTTTGCTTTTTCCAAATGACATGGCTTTGCCGCCGCCCACTTGAATCTGCCGCATGAAGAGAAAGAAAAACAAAAACAGCAAAAGCATAGGGAACCACGAGATCAAGACCTGTTGCCAGATCGGAGTTTTCTCGGCCCGCTCATAGTTCGGAATAATATTATTTTCAGATAAGATTTTGAAAATTTCTGGATTCGCAGTATCGCCTACAGTTTCGAAAAAATTACCGTGATCATCGGGCGCTGTTTTCTTCAACGTTCCAACGATAATGTTGTCTGCCTTGAAAGTAACCTCTTCAACCTTATTGTCTTTAATGAGCTGAACGAACTGATTGAATTTAATTTCACGACGGTGACGATTGCCTGGATCAAAAAAACGAAACAACCCTGCAAAAAGCAGGATCAATACAAGCCATAAAGCGATCGTCTTATGCGATGTTTTCATTCGATATTTCTAGCACGCCAGGTCAGCACCAATCAATTAAACAGAATTCTGCTCCAGAACCCAGCGAGTTTTACCCTCTTTTTTCAAGATCCAGCCATTCGGCAGGTGTAACTCGCCTTGTTTTCGGCCTTTTAGAGGCTCAAGTGCTTCCCAGTGAGCGCGCCGTACCCTTCCACTGACTATTTTAAAGAAAACGGACCCTAAATCATACCCCTCAGTTTCTTTTTCTTTGGCTCCCCGCTGTGCAGCAAGCCCTAATTGCACAAGGTGCTGAACTGCTTGAGGAAAAACCATTTCAATCTGAGGAAAAATACTTTCTCGAATACGGGTTCTCTGAAAACGGGGGTCTCGATTCGTCGAATCTTCACGCCAACTGATTTTCTCTTCTTTCAGGTAGCTCTTGAGTGTGTCTTTTCGAGTCGATAAAAAAGGGCGCAACAGCAGACCTTCTTGAGCCCAAATGCCTGCGCCTTGAGTCTGTGCCGCACCCGTGAGAAGCCTCCAAAGTAAAGTCTCTGCAAGATCTTCAGCTTGATGAGCGGTGAAAACAAAGCGGCACTCGTGTAGCTCAGCTAACTTTTGAAAAATTTCATAACGATCGCGGCGCGCGAGGTCTTCTAGCGATTTTCCTGCAGCAGCTTTGCCCGGTTTTTCTAGGCGAATGACCTCAATATTCGCATCGTATTCGCGCGCGAAATCTTGAACAGCAAGCTCGTCCGCATCTGATTCTTTGCCCCGCCACCCATGATTCACATGAACAAGGATCACCTGCTCGGGTGCAATGATTCTTCGTCCGTATTTTAAAAGAAGGTGTGCAAGAGCCAAAGAATCCGAACCGCCAGATAAAGCGCATAGGATCTGCGAATCTATTGGGAGGGTTAGACCCTGCTCTTTTAAGAATGCGATCACTTGGCGAATCAACTTTCCGCCTACGGCTTTCGGTTTTGGATACCGCTTTTGCATGGATCTCCTTGGCTTCTTAAGGTATTTCCGAATCTTCAGTACCAGGTTTAGGTATGGCTGGGTAGCTCAGATGGTTAGAGCGTCGGATTCATAACCCGAAGGTCGGCGGTTCGACTCCGCCCTCAGCCACCATTCACGCAGTCTATCGTCCTTCTTTCACTGAAGAAGGGGTTACGGTTCCATCGCCTGTTTTACCTTCGGGAGGAGGCAAAGTTCCTAACCGTGCCGGACAGGTTGAGGCTAAAAGCCAGCGAAGATAAGTGCCCGGTCCTTTTGCGTGACTTAATCCTGTTCCAGCGTAGTATTCCTCATTCAGGCATGTTGATAGAATCTTGCGTAATGATTCATCGAGATAAGACGAGTCGCCTGGAGTATCCGAACCTGGTGGCATATGCCTCAATTCAATGAATAATTTGGCTAGCTGGAGCTCGCCGACGCCATCACCACTGGGCCGAATCGAATTTAAAGAATAGTCATCGTGGCATTTTGTGCAGTTCATCGATTTTTTTAGCAGAGAGATCTGATTCTGATTCAATTCCAATTTCGGATTATTCAATTTTGCGCAAGAACGAATGAAGTCATCGGTCCGTTGGGATGGATTAGTCTCTCCAATCGGAGCAAAGTAGATGTTTTCTTTTGCATAGGCGGGTTTCGCTGTTCCTGTAGCCTCGATCGCAGCGCGAAGATCGTTTTGCACTTCTTCTCCGGTTTTATCGGTAAACAATGACTGAATGGGCCCTTTCAGTGAAACGACGGCTACCCCACCGACGGGGTGACATCCAATGCAGCCCTTCACTGGCTCGCGATTAAAAGCCTGGTGACTTCGATCCGAAGGAGAACCTGGCAGCCTTCTGGTCGATACCTTATCGTCTGGGTACACTTTTGGTAATTCAACGTTATTAAAATACATTTTTGGCGGATCGATTTTTCGGCCTGTCTGTGGATCGATTTTTTGAATGACCATGATTCGAACATCTACTTCGTGAGTGTCCGGATTCCGAACAAAATGGAAGTACTTATCGTACTGATCCCCCGGAAGAGACATAACAATCGTCTGCCCATTAGGAGCGACTTGACCTAAGAACGACATCGCACTCATTTGTGGATATTTTTTTTTGAGTGGCGCTACTACCTCTTTTAAATCATCTGTTTTCTGAGGATCCTGGATTTTATTTTCGAATACCCGAAGAAACTGCGGTGTGAGCATCTCATCCGGAATAGCCATCATATTGGCAAAAGGGGGTTTTTCTTTAGTATAATCAGCCGGATCAATGGCGAGAGTACTGCGATCATCGAAACTGAGACCCGCCATGTTGGTATTAGTGAAAATACCTGCTGTATCCAAAAGGGGCTTCATACAGGCCGAGAACGCGGGATCATCAAAAAATTTTTTCTGGCTTGGATCTTTTGAGCACTTCAGCAGCAAAGAAAGTCGTCCATCAAGAAAAGAAAATTGCGAGCTCAGCCCCGTTACCACCTGATTCTTCCAATTAGCCCACTCAGCTAGGCTATCGAAACATTGATTTTCCGTTCCTGCAAAAGAGTAGGGATTTAAAATGATTGAACCTAACGGGCCAAGTAACAAGGTCCAAGCTAAGTTTACGATTACGATTACGAATCGTGACAAAAATGAGGGGTGGCGCGTTAACACTCTTGATAGATTTTATGAGGCCATTCCACTCTTGTAAAGATAAGCCGCTGATCGTGGATAGACGCGGTGGTCAAAACATTGACATTTTATTTGATCACCTCAATACTTTCTCTAAATTTAAGGGGGATCTCAAATGCGTCCAATTCATGTTTGCTCTATAATTATTCTTTCTTTAGCTCTTTCGAGTCTGACAGCGCGCGCAGAAGAAACGAGACTCAATGATCTGATTGGCTACTATTCTGTTATTGAGCGAAACGGCGTAGCTATGAACGATCCATGTAAACAGGTGATCATTTCACGCCAAGACGACGGCCTGATTGTGGATGCAAATGGAAAAACGCTTCAGGGTATTTCAATTGATGTGCTGAATTACACGTACAATCCAAAAGACAAGTCATGTGTGGGCACTCAAGGCGATGGCATTGGCGAATCGTTCAGACTTCCCGATGCGATCAGCACCTACAGCACAGTAGCTAAAGCCAGAACCTTTTTTATGGACCAAACTCTCTTTGAACCAACCGGCACACCTGGCGAAAAGCCACACGCTGTAGTTTCTTTACAAGCCCTCAGCATTGTCGACAAAGGAAATGGCACCTACACGCTCTCAGGACATTGGAAAATAGCAAACGGCGGTGGACCGGGTTTCGTTCAAGTCGTCTTTAAAAAGTAAATTTTAAGTACAAGTTACTCATTTACACTGCCGTAGGTTTCTATAATAGCTAGATTAAATGTCTTTACATAAAGCTCAGAAGTTCCTTACGTGTATTCTCTGGGGCGCGTTGATTTACTCTTTAGCGAACCACTTGGCGATGGCTCTTCATGGAAAATTCCACCGCGATGAGCTTCAGTGTTTACATGCAGCTTGGAATGTTTCGAGAGGGCTGCTTCCCTACCGTGACTTCTGGGAAAACCACACGTTTTTGACCTACGCAGTGCTGCAACCGTTTTTTTGGTTCTTGCCTGAAAATGCAGACTTTCTGATCTGGGTGCGAGTCATTTATGCTTTTGGGGCAAGCCTTGTGTTGCTTGCGGTTTTTTATCGACTCGCTCTGATTTTCTTTGAAAATCGCGTCTTCGCTCTTTTAAGTACATTTATTTTAAGCGCTTCTCCCGTGTTTACTGAGTGGTTTATCGAAATTCGCCCCGACCCTCTTTTAAATATTCCTTGGTTATTGAGTTGGATCGTTTTTTTTCGCGCTCCTTTAAAACCCTACACCCATTACTGGGGGGGCCTTCTCTTGGGGGTTGCGTGGTGTGCGAGTCCCAAAGCAGCTTTTTTTTTGGTTGCAACTGTTCCGATAGTTTTGACTTATACGGGCGTAAAAAACGGCTCGGCACTCAAAAAAGCATTCGAGCTCTTTGCACTGAGTTTTGTGGGTTTTTTTACTTTTCCAGCCTTTTACATCCTTTATTACGTAGCCCGCGGCGCTCTTCCTGATTTTATGAAGTGGCTGTTTCATTTTAACTTTCAAGTTGCCGCTAAGTCTGCGTATCGTCCTTATTTTATTATATTTGGAGATGAGTACCTGCTGTATTGGCCTCTCTGCCTACTGGGAGTAGGGCTTTTTCTTTTTAGCCTATACAAAAAACCTACGCTCACCGATCTGGCTCGAAAACGATTGTCGATTTTAAATGCTGCTGTTTGTTTGTTCGCGATCTATACCTGGATCAACCCTCGGCCTACGGGTTATACGATGATGGGCTTTTTTCCGATGGTTTGCTTGTTCATTACATTTATTTTTTATTTCTTTTTCAATACTGCGTATGCGCGAGCACGCGCGAAGCACCCGCTGTTCTGGGTCATCTGCGGAATTCCCATCGCCCTGCTGGCTTTTATAAATCTCGCCTATCGATCCAATTCACGAGGAACCTGGTTTTCTCCTGATGAGATACAAAATACCCAAACAAAACTTTTATCGGCTTTATTGAAAGTGACTCGCGAAACGGACCCGATTTTAGATGGCTATAATTCAGCCGTGTTCAGGCCCCAGTCTTACTTTTTTGGCAATCTGGTGGAGATCATCATTTATGAGCATCAGAGAAAGAATTTTCCCCCGCCGGGAATGCCCAGTTTTCTTGAAAGTATAGAGACAAACCAACCCGCCGTGATTCTTATGGACGAACGCCTGCAACGAGCGATGGATGTGACCAGCCGCGCTCGAATTCCAGAATCCTATGTTCAGGGACCTCTAGTTCCAAAAATAGGAGGTTGGACTGAGGGAATAACCTCTATTATGGGGGACGCTTGGTGGTGGCCAGGAACTTTATTGAAAAAAGACCATCCAGGAAAAGAAGAATTCAAATGGACGACTCTGGTTGAGGGCACTTACACGAGCACACCTCCAATGGGAACCGCCTTCACGCTTGAAGTGGATGGTAAGAAAGTTGGAAGGACTTTTGAACTGACTCAGGGCCAGCACCGTTTTGCCTATTCAGGAAATGCACCTGAGCTGATCATTTCAATGGTACCCCGAGGGCGCAAGCCTCACGCTTTATTGGCTCATAATCCTTTGACTGCAAATACCCTCCTCAAGTCTCAGTAAGTTTTTCTGAGTTCTTGTTTCAATTTACGGCTATCAAGCTCACCTTCCCATGCTGAGACCACAATCGTCGCAACGCCATTGCCTATGATGTTGGTCAATGCGCGTGCTTCTGACATGAAACGATCGATCCCTAAAATGAGAGCGAGCCCTGCAACAGGTATTTTAGGCACGACTGCAAGAGTCGCTGCTAGAGTGACAAACCCAGCGCCGGTAACGCCTGACGCTCCTTTCGAGGTCAGCATCGCTACGCCCAAAATACTGAGCTGCTCTCCAAGCGTCAGCGGAATGCCCAAAGCTTGAGAGAGAAAAAGAATAGAAAGTGTGAGGTAAATATTCGTGCCGTCTAAGTTAAACGAGTAGCCCGATGGAATCACAAGACCTACGACTGATTTAGAACAGCCCAATCGTTCTAACTTCTCCATCAGCGGAGCCAAAGCCGTTTCAGAAGACGAGGTTCCTAAAACCGTGAGTAATTCATCTTTAATATAGGATAAGAAACGAAAAATATTAAAACCGAGAGCCGCTGCGACTAACCCCAGAACACCCACTATAAACAAACCGCATGTCAGATAAAAACTACCCATGAGAGCTAACATCGGGTGAAGCGCCTTAAATCCGTAAGTGCCAATCGTAAACGCCATTGAACCACAGGCGCCCAGCGGAGCCAGCAACATCACCGCATTGACCATGCCGAAAAAAATATGTGAGGCAGATTCTACAAACTGATGCACGTGTTTTCCACGATCTCCAATTCGGTTCATCGCAAATCCGAATAAAACAGCGACTAATAAAACCTGAAGCAGATCCCCCCCACCGGTGAACGCGTCAAACACCGTTTTTGGAATCAAGTGTAAGACAAAACTAGCAAACGACTGTTCACTCGCTCTGCGAGCAATGTCGAAAGTGGAACCTGCATCGAGGGTTGATGGATCAACATTGAACCCTTTGCCGGGCTTGAGTGTATTTCCGACCAGTAATCCAATCGCGAGTGCGATCGTTGAAACGACTTCGAAATAGAGAAGGGCTTTGCCCCCCACTCGTCCGACTTTTTTAAGGTCTCCTGCTCCTGCAATGCCTAAAACAACGGTGCAGAAAATGACAGGAGCAATCAGCATCTTTATGAGCGAGATAAATCCTTCACCCAGCGGACGAAGACTCGCTCCAAATGCGGGCGAAAGAGCGCCGATCACAGCGCCCACGATGATCCCAGCGATAACCCAAAAATAAAGATGCTTTCTAAAGGAGCGAATCATGTGTCCCTATACTTGAGCTAATTATAATGCAATGTATTATTGAATCTAACAAAACTCTAACATTGATTTGAAGAGTGTTTCGGTTATAGCTAGTTTCATGAAAACCATCCAAACATCTTTTATTTTCAAACTCAGCCTCGTCTTATTCACCTTCTTCACTTTAAACGCCCGAGCTTCTGTCACTTTGCTCGATAAGGATCAGTGGAAAATTCTGATGGGCGGTTTTGTTGAAACAGACACGATCGTTGACAGCTCTCGAGGTTATGCTGAAGTTGCAGGTAACTCTCCTGTTGGACGCGTTGATTCTGTAGGACGCACACAATTCTCAATTCGAAACTCTCGACTGAGTTTCACCGTAGAAGCACCAGAACAAGAAGGATGGAAATCCAAAGCATATTATGAACTCGACTTCTTAGGCTATGACGTCGACCCCAGTAAACTGAACAGCAACAACACAGAAGCCGGTCTTTTCAATAATCCAACGCTCAGAACGCGTCATCTTTATTTGCAAGCTGATAAAGAGGGCTGGTCGATCTTAGCTGGGCAAACCTGGATGCTCTTGGGTTGGCAGCCTTACTACTTCATGCCTACTCTACAAGTTTCACCGATTTCAGGCATGCTCTATGGTCGTACCGCTCAAATTCATATTCTTAAAACACAGACGCTTGCCGATCAAACCACATGGCAAGCGGCTTTAGGCATTATGCGACCGCCTCAACGAGATGCAAATCTTCCAGGATTTGAAGGCGGTCTTCGTTGGGCAGCAGGAACACGCTCATCTGGATTTGCGGGGGGCGGATCTGCTCCTGTGAAGACCCAGCCTCTCAGCGTGGGCCTCTCGGGCGCGTATCGAGAAATCGCTACTCCAAGCAATACATCAGACGCGACTTCATCCACCACTCACCACTCAGGTTATGCTGCTGCACTCGATACACTCATTCCTGTGATCGCATCAAGCGACGGCAAAGACGTGAGCAATACCCTGAGTTTTGGAGGTGAATTTACAATAGGAAAAGGATACGGCGATCAATTTGCGAACTGGACAGGTAATTTAGTCAGCCCTCTCAATACTGCCGCAGCTGCGCCTACCAAAAACACGAACCTCGATGCAGGCATCGGCGGCTACGATAGCTCTGGTGCATTTCAACTCGTAAAACTGCGCACATTCAATGGATACCTTCAATACCACTTGCCTGCTGAAACCCGCACTTGGTTAGGAACAGGTTATGGTCAGTTGTACTCGAGCAATATCGGACAATTAACAGGCAGCAGCACAACGTATGACAAGCAAGAAACCTATTTCGGAAACATTCTGCACGATTGCACAAACCAAATTCGAGTGGGTCTTGAATACGCATACTCACAGACTCATTATTCGGACAACCTCGTCACTCACAACAATCGAGTGCAAGTTTCAGCTTGGTTTATTTTCTAGTCTCGAGAAAGCTTAACCCGCTTTTTTGTCTTCTTTTTTTAAACACGCTTCGAGCGCTTTGACGTACTGAGGATCGAGCTCATTGGCTTTGAGTGACACCATTTTATTAAAAGCCTGTTGAGGATCGATCGGAACCGGATAATCTGGGTTTTTAATGACCAGTTTTACAAATGCATCCGCCACGGCAATCAGTCGAGCAAGAGGGGTAATCTTGTTCAAGGTCAGTTTTCTTGGATAACCCGTTCCGACACAATTCTCATGGTGCTGACCCGCTACGAGAGTGATCTCATCGGTAATACCAGGCACTTGAGAAAGTAAATCAGACCCTCGTTGCGGGTGTGTTTGGTAAATCGCCACCTCTTCAGGCGACATTTGCATTCGCCCTTTCGCGAGAATTTCAGCTGGAATCTCTTTTTTGCCGACATCATGATAAAGGCCAGAGAGAGACACCTTCATCAGCGTCGATCCAGCGGTCCAGCCGAGCGCGTGAGCAATGGCCACAGCAACTGTGCTCACACCAATACAATGGGCAAAAAGATGATCTCCGTGCTCGTTCATTGAAGCCAATAAAGAAAGCGCTTGTGGCTCATCTGAAATCATATCAAGAGTGGATTGAACGAAAGCTTGAGAAACTTCTACCGACTCGCGATTCATCTCAGATTTAAACAGACTACTCACCAGAACTTCACCTGCAGACCGCATGATCTTGTTCTTTTTCTCACGGTCAAGGGTACTGCTCTTGCTCGCCACTTTGTTCAGATGAGTCATGAAACCCACGTAGTCGCGATAATCGGGTTTCGAAAGGTAAAGAAACTTTATTCCTTTAGTCTTAAACTGATTGATCTTATTTGGGTCAACATCCTCGCCTTGATGAGCAATTTTGACGAAATGCCTATTAGAAAGGCGGATGTGAATTGAAAAACGAATGTTGCTTCCTGAAATAAAATTCTCAATGGGTAGTGCCACGTAATCATTTTCAGTAGGTTCGGGCGCAGGTTCAGGAACCGTTTCTTTTTTTGCCGGGATCAATGACACCACAAGTGAGAGCAATTCTTCGCGCTTGAAAGGTTTTGCTAAAAAACCGCTTGCACCAATCGAGTGAGCATCTGTTGTTTCCTGAATTTCAGAAAATCCAGTCATTAAGATGAAAGGAATCTGGGATTGTTCTCTGACTTTTTTTAAAAAGTTGATGCCAGACATGCCTGGCATTTGCATATCAGATAAAATGAGATCAAAATTTTCGAGCCCAATCAGGTGTAAAGCACCTTGAGCTTCGCTACTGGGCGTGACCGCATAGCCCTCTGCTTCGATCGTGCTTTTAAGTGCATTCAGAAAAACTTCGTTGTCATCTACGACAAGAATTTTCTTTTTATGTGGCGTGGTCATCAAGCGGTTCTAATCTCAAAGGTTTAGAAACAGGTTTAGTGTCAGTTCTCAAGTGTAGATTAATGCCGCGACGCGCAACCAGATAATTTATTTCATTTGGAATACTTTAACCAGACTGAATGCGTTAAGATAAGGCATAAAGTCTGTTTCCAAAATCATTTAGCCTATCTCTTGAGAGGAAGTTAAAGTGAATTCACACATGAGCGAATCATCCGAGAAGCCCGTGCAGCCTGAAGAAAATGAGCGTCAATTTCTCCATGATCTAGCCACTCCATTGACGACTGCATTTTTTATTCTCGATGTCGTTCTCGACGATCTACAAAAAGAATCCCCACCCCACTCTTCGTGCCCCAGGCTTGCACAAGCCTACGCTGCGGTTGAAAAAATCCGCATACTATTACAGAATCGACGCAAAGTTCTAATCGAACAAGGAGTTCCAAGTGCGAGAACCTAAAGATGTCGTTGTTCTCATCGTCGATGATGAAGAAGCGTTACGACAAGCCATCGTTTTTGATTTTCAACGTAAGGGCTTTCAAGTTCTCGAAGCAGAGTCTGGAAACAAAGCTTTGGAAATCGTCAAAAAAACGAAGGTAGATGTCGTTCTCACTGATGTTCGTATGCCCGATGGCGGCGGAGTTGAGCTGCTCAATGCCGTTAAAAAGCTCAACCCACAACTACCCATTGTGATGTTCATCACTGGGTTCGCAGACATGACCTTGGAAGACGCTTATGACCAAGGAGCCGATGCCGTCTTCTCAAAGCCTTTTGATCGCAAGGCCCTGCTCGGAGCTGTCCTAAAAGCAATCAGTTCAGACGAAGAAAAATGGAGCGCAAGAAAGTTCGAGCGAATCGAATCAGACTTCTCGATTGATATCACTTGTCCTGATCTCGGTACTTCAATAAAAGGGCGTGCTCTCAATCTCGGGCGAGGAGGTATGTTTGTCAAACTCGACAAAGACTTTCCAGCAGCAGGAACAAAAATTTTCTTTCAAATCAAACTTGAGGGCGGCAATTCAAACGGCATTTCGGGACAAGGCCTCGTACGTTGGTCCAGAATACATGCATCTCAAGATTTTCCATCCGGTTGTGGGATAGAATTTGAATTTCTCGATGACTCTATTCGCAAGCGGCTCATTGAAATCATCAATGATTTGAAAACTCACAAATTCATTCCGAAGAATTAAGCTGCAGACACAATCGGTTCAGCTTTTTGACTTTTAGGTAACCGAATCAAAAAACGAGTATTGGGGCATTGAGGATCAAGCTTCAACTCTCCTCCATGGTTTTTAATAATGCCCGAAGAAATACTTAAACCCAGACCTGTTCCCTTTCCGATTTCCTTGGTCGTAAAAAAGGGCTGGAACAGCTTATTTTGAACTTTTTCTGGAATGCCATTTCCACTGTCAGTGATCTGAATTTCAACCCAGTTCGGTTGCTCCAAGATCGAGATTCGAATCCATTTCTCTTTTTGACCAGCGATTGCATCGTACGCATTGTTCAACAAATTGAGAACCACCTGAGAAATCTCTATTGCTCGTGCCTCAAAAGACAAGTCTTGCGCAAAAGGTTCAACGATTAATGCCGTTCCATTATTCTTGAACCGCTCTTTACAGAAACTGATGGTGTCTTCAATGAGTTGTTGCATATTGACCGAATGGTAAGAGTCTTTACTGCCATCTCGCGAAAACGACCTCAGGCCTTGAACAATTTTTGCAATTCGATTGGTTGTATTTTCTACCTTAATAACCATGTTTTTAACCAAGGCTTTGTCTAATGGATCATCATCGATGACTTCTTGAAGCTGCCCTGAAAGGGTCTTAATGATCGCAAGAGGATTATTGATTTCATGTGCAACCCCACCAGCCATTTCACCGAGGGCGGCAAGCTTTGAGGATTGAACTAGAATTGCTTTAGCTCGATTGAGTTCATCAATCTTTGCTTGTAAGCTCACGTTTGCCTGTGCCAATCCCGTCGTTCTTTCGTCGACTTGCTTTTCTAAATTTTCCGTGTGGAATTGAATCTGTTGCATCATCTTGGCAAATGAATGGGCAAGTTCTCCCACTTCGTCATTCGATACTTTTGTCATGTCTGCATCAAACTTGGCCTGCGATATATGCGCCCCTGAAGCAATCTCGTTGGCAAATTTCGATAGGCGAATAATTGCACCGATCTGCAAACTCAAGAGAAAGTAGATAATGAGACTTCCTAGAACGACTAACATGATGATCGCTATTGCCGCTTTTCTTGAAACAGAAACAATATCAGATTGGATTTCAGTCACATCCATGCCCACATGAGCTACGCCCAGACTACCGCCGAG